>JAEEGG010006137.1_pt1 | contig 28261 bp, 19 predicted proteins | sample 9134161 | NCBI WGS metagenome assembly JAEEGG01 (sample SAMN16246543, study PRJNA631951) | gut metagenome | biome: gut microbiome; feature: rumen; material: CR-attached | host: Bos | place: Iran: Karaj | collected 2018-10 | reverse complement strand
ATCAAGCACTACTGCATGCTCGATGAAGACGATGCCTGCAGAAACGAGCTGATTCGGGCACTGCGCAACGACTGGTATAACCCTGATTATCCGTTCTTCGGCGATCTTTCTATTACATGGGAAACCGTACAAAAACAATGGCTGCTGAAAGCAATAAGCCCTATTGAGGTTCGAACAATTAACCAGAGAAGCAGCACAAAAATGCTCGATTATGCGATGTACAGCGAAAATGGCCTTCGTGTAATTGCTGTGGGCGGACTTAGTCTTTCCCGCGGATTAACACTTGAAGGGTTGATGGTCAGCTATTTCCACCGCAATTCTCAAATGTACGATACACTCATGCAGATGGGCCGTTGGTTTGGATATCGTACTGGTTATGAAAACCTTTTCCGCATTTGGATGCCTGATGACGCAATTGGGTGGTACGCACATGTGACCCAAGCCTCAAACGAACTGCGGGAAGACATTGCTCGAATGAATCGCCTTGGCGCTATTCCTCGTGATTTTGGCCTGAAAGTACGTGCTCATCCTACCTCGCTTATTATTACTGCCCGCAATAAAATGAAGCATTCGGATAAAGTCGAACGTTGGATAACCTTGGATGGCAAATTCTTTGAAACCCCTCGTTTCCGCTCTGAGATAGATATTATCCGAGCGAACAAGCAGCGTGCAGATGATATGGTTGCAGCGTTGGTGCATAAGTGCGGAATGCCCCAGAAATCCGGGAACCAGCCGTTGTTCTGGCAAAATGTGCCGCGCGAAATAATCTGCGATTTTCTTAGAACATACGGAAATCATCCGCTTAATATGGAAGCTGATGGCAGCACGCTGGTGACATATATCCAGAAGAATGACAGCTTTGAAAAATGGAATGTTTTGGTGCCTTCGAGCAGTGAATCCATATCTCACTACATTGAAGGATTGCCGATTCGACCCTTTAATCGCCCTCTTTCCAGGGCTTCGGGTGCATTGAGTTCGTATGGATCAAAGCTGAGAATTGGTACAATGGGGCTCACGAAACACGGCCTGAATGAAAGCGAACAAAAGAAAGCAGAAGACGCATTTAGAGAATCAAAGAGGGCTGCATATCAAACCAAGTATGGTGAAAAGGCAGATGAAATGCTTCAGAAAATGAGCATACCAGATAGGGCGTACCTTTACGTTGATAGGAGCCCGATCCTGATACTTCACTATCTCAAGCCGAGATTTGATGAAAAGCGCCCGGAGGATATTCCTAAGGGGATTGATCTCGATAAAGACTTAATTGTTGGCTATGGTATCGGATTCCCCGCCTTTGCCGACTCTGAGCCGAAATACGCTGTGTACTATATCAACATGGTCGAGCAGAAGCAGTATATGGTAGATGAAGTGGAGGAGGATCAGCTCGATGATATCGATGGAGAGAATTGATCAAAACTGGTCTTCTATTGTCCCGATCAAAGGACAAACAATCGCCAGGCGGGCAGATGCCGAGCATCCTTTAGATTTCTTTATTGGATATAACGAAAACGAGAATATGCAGCTTATGCTGCTGTCCGACGAAGAGATCCAAGTACCAGATTCCAGCCGCCAAGTTCTGGTTCGAGAGAATAAGAGAGCAGATGGAAAGTTCGCCATTTGCTTTGTTCTGATTAACCCTTCACTCAGAGATACTTTTATATCACTTTGCTGGGATATTATGCTCAGTACATATTCTGCAAAGAGCAAGCGTGCCGGGAATGAGGCCGCGGTCCGACGTTTTGGTGTATGGATGGTCATGCTTGCCAAAGGAAATGAAAAGGGATTGTCGGAGAACAGCGCTAAAGGATTGCTTGGCGAGCTTTTGACCCTGCAAAAAACCTGTTGCCCTGTATATGGATTCTCTGCAGCAATCAATGGCTGGATTGGACCGCTCCATGCAGACCGCGATTTTGAATATGATGACGGATGGTATGAAACAAAAGCTGTTTCTACAGCGAGTGAGACTATTTCAATCTCTTCATTTGATCAGCTTGATATTGACCGTCCTGGGAAACTTGTTGTTTGCAGATTAGATAAAACCGGTGCAGGAGATCCGAATGGCATCTCATTGAACAGCGTCGAACAAGAAATAACCGACGAGATCGGCACAGATGATGATGTCAAAAATACATTTCAGATTCGTCTGATGCTTAGTGGATATAAAGCGGACGATCCTCATGCGGACGACAAGTATTTGTTCAAAGGATTTGAATGCTTTGATGTCAGAGACGATTTTCCACGCATAAGAAAAGGACTGCTCGCTCCGGAAATCGAAAACGGAGAATACAGGTTAGTTGTTGCCGCGTTGAGTCCTTGGCGTGTGAACTAGGAGGAAAACCATGCAGAGCTTTGAAGAATACAGAAAAGACTTTTTGGAAGACACAAAGGCTACAGAGGAGAGCGAAGCCAACGGAACAGTTGCAAGCTTCGTAAAGATCTGTGCCCTTAAGCTCTTTGAAGGTGATGTGCTCCCAGATTATACTCCTTGCTATTATCAAGGCTATGGTTTTCGAAACGCCAGTCTTCGTGTAGACGGATATGCCTACGATGACCGCGACGGCATGTTCTATATGCTGGTCGCGTCTTACTCAGGTGCAGATGAAAGCGAGATCCTTCAAGGCAGCGATGCCCGCGCTGCATTGGATCGATGCAGAGCATTTGCATCGAATGCAATCGAACATGATCTTGCAGACAGAATTGAAATCAGTACAGAGGCATATGACCTTGCCTCTTTGATTCAGAATCAGGCACCGTATATCACGAAATTTGTGGTTATTCTGTTGACTGATATGTCTCTGAGTGAAAGAGCGGTGCTGACGGATTCTGCTCCATCAGGACGAAAGAAGAACAATACGCGCAGACGGACGAATGTCCTTTCAGCAGATCCCATCTTAAACATTGAGGTTGAGTACCGTATTTGGGATATGCCGAGATTTCACAGGCTGTTTGCCGCAGGAGATGGAAGAGAAGACGTTGAGATTGATTTTCTCCAGTACATTGACGGCGGTATCCCTTGCCTCGAAGCCGCTGCCGACAAAAACGGTGATTGTGTCAGTTATCTCTGCACCATGCCGGCCGAAGTAATTGCGGATTTGTATGACGAATATGGAAGCCGAATCCTGGAAGGTAATGTGCGGTCATTCTTAGGAAGAAAAGGCAGCAAAAAGAGCGTCAATAACCAAATAAGAAACACTATTCTTAACGAGCCCAGTCGATTCTTTGTGTATAACAATGGGCTGGCCACAACTGTGGTAGAAGCAGTCGTTGAAAATGGAAAACTTTTGTATGCCAAAGATCTGCAGATTGTAAATGGCGGACAGACTACTGCTTCTCTTTCCGCTGCCCGGAGAACAGATGGGGCTGATCTATCCGGAATTTTCGTCTTGATGAAGCTGACGCAGGTTTCTCCTGAATCGGCGTCAGAAATTGTCCCTTTAATTTCAAAGAGCGCAAACAGTCAGAACAGAATTAATCCCGCGGATTTCTTCTCTACTCACGAGTATCATGTTCGTATGGAGCAGATATCCCGCAGAAAATTCGCCCCTGCAAAAGACAGTGCACAGCATGAAACGCATTGGTTCTATGAACGTGCCCGCGGACAGTACATACAGGCAACGATGAACATGACAAAAGCACAGGAAAAGAAATTCGCCACCCAGAATCCGAAGGACCAGGTAGTAACCAAGACTGATCTTGCAAAGGTCTTAAATGCCTGGGATGAACTCCCGCATATTGTGAGCAAAGGTGCAGAGGCGAACTTCGAGAAATTTGCAGAACGGACAGAAGACGCCTGGGATAAGCATAAGGACGATTTTAACGAAGCATATTTCCAGGAATCTATGGCTCTTGTAATTCTTTATCGAACCGTTGACAAAATGATCCCCAAACAAGACTGGTATGAAGGCGGTTATAAAGCTAATATCGTCGCTTATTCTGTTGCTCTGCTGCATCATCTGATTAACCGGTGGTTCCCTGGGCAATCACTGGATTTGATGAAAATTTGGCAAAAGCAGAAGTGTTCTGATGAGCTTATCAGGCAAATGGCAGTTATCACGGAAAACGTGTACAATGCTATTACTTCTGATTCCAGACTGGTCGAGAATGTCACTCAGTGGTGTAAGCAGGAAGCGTGCTGGCAAGAAGTCAAAAAGATTCAAATTTCTCCAGTTCCAGGATTTGAGACAGCACTAAGCGGAAATGAGGAACGCAAAGCGGTTCTGCGCGAGGCAAAAGAGATTCGGAAAATTGAAAACACAATTGACACCCAAAAAGCTGTCCTTGAATTAGGGGAAGATTATTGGAAAAGACTGGATGGGTGGCTGAAGAAGCATCCGCTTGCAACAGAAGCGGAACTGCGTGCGCTGCGGATAGCAGTCGAAATGATGCAGGGATACTTCCCCGATGAACGCCAATGCAAAAACTTGATGAATCTTCGGGAAAAAGCAGTCAATGAGGGATTCCCCCAAAAATAACATCAAAGAAAGTGTTGTTAAGCATGGAAAAATACTCTGTCATTGATTTGTTTGCTGGAGCCGGAGGCCTAAGCTTGGGTTTCTCGCAAACAAAGAAATATGATATCAAAGTTGCATTCGAAAACAGCCCGTATATGCAGGATACATATAGGCTGAATCATCCTGGAGTTGAAGTTCTGGGGGATGTATGCACCGCAGACTATAATGCCATCCAACAAAAATACGGAAGTATTGACGTGGTAATAGGAGGACCTCCATGCCAGGGCTTCTCAAATGCAAATAGGCAGAAAAACCATGCTATCAGCCAGAACAATATGCTGGTAAAGCAGTATCTGCGCGCAATTCTTGAACTGCACCCCAAAGCGTTCGTTATGGAGAATGTCAGTATGCTGCGGTCCGAGGTTCACCGCTTTTTCATGGAAGAAAAAGACCTCGGCATAGTCGAAAAGTATGGCATTCCGGTTAAAACCTTGCCGCTCCATCTTCTCGATGCAGAGTTTGAATTCCCTGGTGCCGTAGAACTTGTTGCTGACGCTGACGCTATAAAAGAGAAACTATGGCCAGAGAACGATTATTCTGAACTGAATGTAATTTATAAAGCCGGCAAAAACGTGAAAAAACTGCAGCAAGCGCTGGAAAAACACCAGAAGGCGTTGCAGAAAATTGCAAAGGCTTATTTGTGCGAACCAGACAGCGGAGACTATATCGCGGTTGCGGCTCACAATGCGTTTCTTTCGATCATTCAGTATTATGCCAACGAATGCAGTGCAGATAGGGTTTTATCTCTGATTGAGCCAGCAATTATGATCCAACGGATGCTCAGCAAAGGGAAAGAAATCCACGACAACGGTATTGTCGTCGATTCCTATGATACTTCCAATGGAATATCAGCAATGATTCGCTCATTTGCTGTGTTTGATTATCTGAAAGGAGTATTGGAAGCACCAGAAAATGGGTATGTCATAAATTCTGCCGTGCTGTGCGCTGCTGATTACGGCGTTCCTCAAAAAAGAATGAGATTTGTTGTTGTTGGTATCCAAAAGAAGATCGCGGCCAAAATAGCTCTGCCAAAGGGAAGGTTCGATGAGGATGAGTACAGAACCGTACGAGACGCAATAGAAGATTTAGAAGATGTTCCTCCGGTTTTTGATCTCGTGGATGATGAAAACGGAATTGCAATAGAACAGAAGGATAATCTGGGTGAATTAGCCAAATCACTCAGAGATGCAGACACACTGAGAAACCATATTGTCACACGCACTACAGAGACGGCTATGGAACGTTTTCGCGCGCTGAAACCAGGAGAAAACTTCCACGCCCTTTCTGATGAACTAAAGGTGAATACATACACGGATGTCTCACGTACACAAAACACGATATATCTTCGCCTGAATTACGATGAACCAAGTGGAACAGTCATTAACGTAAGAAAATCCATGTGGATTCATCCAACACTTGACAGAGCAATCAGTGTGCGGGAAGCAGCCAGACTGCAGACGTTTCCGGACAGTTTTGTTTTTTGCGGGACAAAGGACAAGCAGTATCAGCAGGTAGGCAACGCTGTCCCGCCGATAATGGCGAAATCAATTGCAAAAAAGCTGGCCAACACGTTGGCCAGAAGTCTCTCAAAAGGTGAGGACAATGGCTGACAATCACAGCAAAGAGATCCGCAGCATGAATATGTCTCATATTCGAAGCAAAAACACGAAACCTGAAGAGTTGGTGCGCAAGTATCTTTTTGCCCAGGGATTCCGATATAGAAAGAATGTCAAGGCACTTCCGGGCTGCCCTGACATTGTACTTCCAAGGTATAAGACAGTGATTTTCGTTAACGGTTGCTTTTGGCACAAACATGACTGCCCAAGGTTTGTGTGGCCATCAACTAACCAAGAGCACTGGATCCCAAAAATCAAAAGGAATGTGGAGCGCGATAAGGCAAACCATGAAACGCTACAGGCAATGGGATGGAACGTTATAATTGTTTGGGAATGCGAATTGAAAAAGAATACCTATATGAATCGATTAGAAATGCTTCGTGATGAGATTGGAGGAAAAAACAATGGCACAAATCAGCCTTGACAGCATTAAAAAGATTGAAAAGTATCGCAATACCATTCATGAAAAGGTGCATACCACGTATACAGTATTTGAGCTGAAAGGTAAGAAATACGTTCAATTCGATACATACGGAAGAATTGATCGAGAAAACCCTGAGAAAGTCAGTCAGTCAATCCAGCTCGATGAAGAAACAGCACAATTTCTAGTTGATGTATTAAAACAAGAGTTTAATCTCTGAAAAGCATCACGCATAACATCGCTTAGCCTTATGGATTAACGAACGGGTTTCTGATTTCTTCCGAATACCGGATTGTTTTTGAGATACTTCCTGATTTCAAGGAGAATGCAAATGAAACTGAATAAGGCTCTTAAAAGATCGCTATTTGGCTGTTTCCGATTTAAAGCTATTATTATTCAACGACAGCCTTGGTGCGAATGAAGTCAAACACATTCAAAAGATGATTGAAAAGCACTACTGGCTTTTTGGTGAACAATACAATCTTGTGACTGCGGCTGAGCCAAACTTTGAAGAGGCCTTGCGAAGGTTCCTGCATTATTTACACAAAGAATATGAGGATTCGTCTATCACACACCCGGATAAGCTTAAGCAGATGGATATTTTTGCGGTTCGGCAAGATATTGCTCATAACAGATATAATAATGTTGTCATAGAGCTGAAGCATCCTAATATCGCGTTGGGAGAAACACAGCTCAGCCAAGTAAAAAAGTATATGAGCGTTATATTAAGCAACGAACAATTCAATGCGGATAATATGACATGGGAGTTCTATCTTATCGGAAACAAGTTTTCAAATTCCGGTTTTATCGAAGGAGAATTAGAAAGCAACAAAAACCATGGGGAACCACATCTCGTGTATAAAGTTAAGCAGTACAAAATATATGTCCTGAGATGGAGTGAGATTTTTGCTGAGTTCGAGATGAGGCACTCATTCCTTAATGATAAGCTCAAGCTGGAACAAGAAAGGCTTCAGAAGAGTTATTCTTCTGCTGACCAAATAGTTGCAATGCAAGACAGCAGCACGGCTTCTTTTCCGCCTGAAATGGCGCACAGCTAATTATCTTTCAAGTTTATCATCCTCGCAACAAAAGTATAACGCAAAAACATATGAGCAGAGATTATACCCCATTATACCCTGCTGCAATTTAGGGTATAATGACCACAAAGCGGTCATTATACGCTTTAACGGCACGACCGCCTCGCCGCGGAGCGGCAACCGGCGGCGATGCCATATACCATGTCCCGAGGACATGGTATAATAGGGTATAGTCATTTCAGAGCATCCCGGAGGTGGTTTATGGACACCAATGATTTGAATGAGCAGCTCGCCGGACTGGATGAGCAGATCGACGCTCTTCCCCGTGGTTCGATCTCCTCTAAAAAGGTCAACGGGCATACCTATTACTACCGGCGCCGGTATGAAGGCAAAAACGTTTTGCGATTGCCTCTTGATTTTTCGCGGCGTTGATGTATAATGCGGTTAGGCATTGCTAACCGACGCCTTTGGGCTTGCTTTCCCTGAACAGAATTATGAACAGGGTCCGCAATTTTATTTTTGAGCAGCGGTTAGCGGAGGCTAACGCCTTTTCGCTTCACTTCGCTTTGAAATAAAACAGAGGAGGAAACCAAAATGACCGCATTAAAAACAAACGGGGATGGGAAACATGAATATTGTGAGGTTTGACAACGTTTCGAAAATCTATACGAACGGCGACCACGAGCTGCGGGCGCTCGATCACGTGAGCTTTACGCTGGACGAGGGCAGGTTCGTAGTGATCCTCGGGCCTTCCGGAGCGGGAAAAAGCACTCTGCTGAACCTGCTCGGCGGACTTGACAACCCGACCGAGGGCACGATATCCGTTGCGGGCGCGGACATATCCGGGCTGACGGAAAACGAGCTCGCGGACTACCGCGCGGCAACGGTAGGCTTCGTGTTTCAGTTTTACAATCTTATCCCGACGCTGACGGTCTATGAAAATGTCAAGCTCGTTTCCGAGATCTCAAAAAACGCGCTCGACGCCGGGGATATGATCGGCAGGGTAGGTCTGCTCGACCATATGAACAACTTTCCGTCGGAGCTGTCGGGCGGCGAGCAGCAGCGCGTTTCCATAGCAAGGGCTCTGTGCAAAAATCCGAAGATCCTGCTCTGCGACGAGCCGACGGGCGCTCTCGATTCCGGGACGGGCGTGATGATCTTGAAGCTGCTGCTCGACATGGCGAGAAAATACGGCAAGACCATCGTTATCGTCACGCATAATCAGAACATAGCGAAAATGGCGGACGTTGTGATCCGCGTCAAGAACGGAAAGATCCGCTCCGTGGAGGAGCAGGATAATCCGCTTTCCGCCGACGAGGTGGAATGGTGATGCTGCTTCGGAAGCTGCTCCGCACCGCGTGGAGCTACAAGGCGCAGTTTATTTCGATGATCGTCATGATGACGCTGGGGATCGGTATTTTTCTCGGCTTCAATATGGAATGGAAAACCATCGAATACGAAACCTCGCGCTTTTTCGACGATACAAAATACGCGGATTATCGGCTTTATTCCGATACCGGCTTTACGAAGGAAGAGCTTGACGGGATCGCCTCGATAGACGGCGTGGACGCGGCGACAAGGTATCTTTCCGTCAATCTTGAGATCAAGGGTGAAAGCAAGAAAGCCCTCGCTCTTGACGTTTCGGAAAACTTTACCGTTTCCTCCTTCGTTTTGATGAACGGCAAAGAATATGACGCAGACGGCGACGGGATATGGCTGTCCGACAAATTCGCCGATCGGAACGGGATCGGGCTCGGCGATGCTGTCACCCTCGAATTCCGCGGTCTGGATATTCGGTGCGAGGTCGTGGGACTCATCAAATCCGGCGAGCATATGATCTGCCTTGCCGACAGCAATCAGGTCATGCCGGATTTCAGCTCCTTCGGTTACGCTTACATATCTCCCGCAAAACTGAACTCCGTTCTGCGGGAAAAGGCGGGACTGCCGGAAGGCGCCGAGCTGCCGGACGAGGTGACCGACGGCGTGTTTTCGCAGATCAATCTGCGCTCCGGCCTGGAAAAAGCCGAACTGGAAGACGCCGTGAAGGAAAAGCTGGGCAGGACTATCATGGTCGTGTCGAAGAACGATCACGTCGTGTATAAGGAGGCGATGGGCGAAGCGACCGAAGGGAAGGCCATGGGGTCCGTTCTGCCGGTGCTGTTCCTCGCCATTGCGATACTGACGATGGTGACCACGATGCACCGTATCGCCACCAAAGAAAAAACCCAGATAGGCGTGCTGAAAGCGCTCGGCTTCAAAAACCGGACGATCCTTCTGCACTATTCGCTCTACGGCCTTATCATCGGGATAGTCGGCTCGGCTCTCGGCGCAGCGCTCGGATATATCGTCTGCAAGGCGGTCATGAGTGAAAACGGGATGATGGGCACTTATTTCGATATGCCCGACTGGTCTGCGGCGACTCCCGCGTTCTGTTATCCGGTGATCGCCGGGACGGTGCTGCTGCTTGCGCTGATAAGCTTTCTCTCGGTGCGCGCGCAGCTTCGCGGCACGGCGGCTGACGCGCTTCGCCCCCATACGCCGAAGAAAATGAAAAAATCCCTTCTTGAAAAGCTGCCGTTCTTTTCGGGAATGAGCTTCGCAACGAAATGGAACCTGCGCGACCTGACGCGCCACAAGAGCCGTTTTGCCATGACGCTCGTCGGGATCGTCGGATGTATGGTGCTGCTGGTAGGCGGCCTGGGAATGCGCGATACGATGACGGGCTTCCTCGATCTGCTCGACAACGGCGTTTCCCACTACGTGACTAAGGTGAATTTGGCGGATAATGCCGATCCGGAGGAAGCGAAGCGGCTGATCGCCGATCTCGACGGCGACTGGGAGAGTTATTCCGGCATCAGCATTGACGGGTATACCGCCGCGCTCAATATAGTGAACAACGAAAAAGGCAGATTAAGCGTTATTGACGAGAACAACAGGCCGATAGAAATGCAGAACGACGGCGCTTATCTCTGCCTGCGGCTTGCGGACAAAGCGAAGATCGGAGAGTATATCGAATTCTCTCCCTACGGCGGCGACGACACCTTCCGCGCAAAGGTGATAGGCTACAACCGTTCCGTCATGACCGAGTGCGTTACGATCACCGACAGGTATGCGGATGAGCTCGGGATCAAATACAGCGTGTCCGCGGTCTATACGAACAGGGAGTCAAGCGAGATCCCGCCGTCGGACCTGATCTCCGGCAAGCAGGACAAGCGGCAGCTGATGGACAGCTTTTCAAGCTTTGTTTCGATCATGGACGGAATGGTGTTTATCCTCATCATTGCCGCCGCGATCCTCGGGACAGTGGTGCTTTACAACCTGGGCGTGATGAGCTATGTGGAGAGATCGCGCGAGCTCGCCACGCTGAGGGTGCTCGGTTTCAGGAGCGAAAGGATAGGACGGCTGCTGATCTCGCAGAACGTCTGGCTGACCGTGATCGGTGTGATCCTCGGCCTTCCGGCGGGAGTCGGGACGCTTTACTGGATGCTGTCCGCGCTGGCAGGCGAATATGAAATGAAGCTGATGTTGGGCCCGTTGACCTACTCCGTTTCGATCCTGCTGACCTTCGGCGTATCGCTGCTCGTCAGCCGGACGGTCGCCGGGAAAAACAAAAAGATCGATATGGTCGAAGCGCTGAAAAATACCGAATGACCGGGAGAAAGGGTCGAACGGAGACCGGAAGACCGGGCTTTGCGGCCCGTTTTTCAAGCATATTAGTTAGCGCACGCTAACCGATATTGAACACATTTTTTAAGGAGCAGTGCAGATGAACAACAAACTCAATGCCAAAGTCGTGAAGAAGAAAGCTTTATCAATCGTTTTTGCCCTGATGTTCCTGCTGGGCGTTCCGAGCGGATGCGGAAGTACGGGAACGGCAGCGAAGCCGGACCATGACGCGGCGGGACCGGTGACCGGCATCGCAGACGCCGCCGGGGAAGCCGTTAGGTTTGCCGGAGGCTCGGGGACTGCAGGGGATCCGTGGCAGATAGCGACGGCCGAGCAGCTCGACCTCATCCGCAGCGACCTGAGCGCGCATTACGTCCTGATCGATGACGTCGATCTTTCCGGCTATGAGAACTGGACGCCTGTCGGCGCTTTTCAGCCTCTGTCCGACGCCCCGGAGGACGCGGAGGTCCCGCACCCCGATCATGCCTTTACCGGCACCTTCGACGGAGCGGGACACACGATATCAAACCTTACGGTTTCCGGTGAGTCTCCGATGGGGGCTGGCCTCTTCGGATGCGCGGCCGGCACGGATAACGGCGCGGCGTATATCGGCAATTTCACGCTGAAGGACGTGGACGTATCCGGGTTTTATCTGGTCGGCGGCGCAGTCGGCCTGCAGTTTGCGGGCTGCCCGGTTTCGGATATTCACCTTGTCGGAGAAAATCGTCTTGCCGGTATGCAGGGGGTCGGCGGTATCGTCGGGACCGGCTTTGACCTGATCTCGGACTGCAGCGCGACTGCCGATATAACCGTGCTCGGCGATGACGGCGCCTGCGCGGGACTTATAGCCGGAGGTACGACGATGAGCTCCGTAAAAAACTGCGAAGCGGCGGACGGCAGCATTACCGCCGAGGGCGACGCGGTATGGGGCTTGGGCGCGCTGTGCGGCGCGCCCTGGGGCGCGGCTGAGATCACGGACTGCAAGGTCAGCGGCACGGTGATCACCGCAAGCGGAGAAAACAACCGCCTGATCGGCGGCCTGGTGGGCTTTGGCGGGACCTATGCCCCGGCGGAGCCTGCGCGGATTGTCGGCTGCACGGTGGAAGGCGTGAAAATTACCGTCTCCGGAACGACGGATTCGGTCGGCGGCCTGATCGGCGCGGGAAAGGAAATGACGGAAGGCAGCGATGAGATGTCATCCTTTGCTGTCAGCGGCTGCAGGGTTTCCGGAAGCATCACGGGCGGGAGAAAATACGTGGGCGCAGTCGTCGGAGACCCGGCCTGCTCGGTGTCCGCAGACTGCGAGGGAGGAATGACGGTCTCCGCCGCGGAAAACCTCGGCGGCATTTTCCCCGCCGTCGCCGGTAAAAACGGCACCGCCTACGTCAGCCTCTTCGACGTGATCATCAGCGATAAGTGGACGCCTGTATGGGTGGACTATGCCGCCGCGGTCGTCGGCGAAGACGCCGCTGCCGATATGACCGCCGGCCTGCAGAGCGCCGTTACCTCGGAGCTTCACGGCGAGGCGGCCGTGGCCGCTTTTGCCGATGGCGGTTACGCCTTTGACTGCGGTTTCATCAACGGCGCACGGCGCATTGCCTTCAGCAGCGATACCGTCACGGTCCTGCGGACGGACGGCGTCAGCGAGACCCATACCTACGAATACCTGGGACAGTATAACGTGGGCGAAGCCGAAACGATGCGGTACGGGGGAACGGAGATCTCCATGGCTTTCCCGGTGGACGTGTACAGGAGCACCGATGAAGCGGGCGAGTTCAATTATTTCCTTTTGAGGGACGACACAATGGAGGAGACGTACCACATTGAATTCCGTTACGGCAGAGATCTGGAAGAGCTGCAGGGCTATCTGACAGGCCCGTACGCCTACTGGCTGGCGGCGGGGATAGATGAAAACGCCGACGAAGAAACGATACGCCGCGTGATCGGGCTGTTCTGCCTGGAAAATCTGGACTGCTCAACGCACACCGAAGCGGCGCTGAAGCAGATCGGCGAGCTCGGCTTCGCGGGCTCCTGGAAAGCGGATCTCTCCGCCTCGGGGGAAGAGTACGCCTCCGTCGATCTGACGATGACGATCGATGAAAACGGACACGGCGTAACGCTCATGAACGGCGCGCAGACCGCCGACTTCGAAGCTTACGCTGCGGACACCGGCGCGAAAGGAGACGGCGAAGGTCTTTACGTGGCGTACAGCAATACGGAATACGAGGCGGAAGCCGCGCCGTATACGATTACCGTGAACGCCGAGGGCAGGACGGTGCTGACGCTTGCGGCAGACGGCGGGACCGTCAGCTGGATCCGGCAGTAAGCCGCGGCCGTTTTAAGGCGAAGAGAGCCGAGCAATAAGAAAAGCGCCCCGAGGTCTTCGGGGCGCTTAAAATCGCCGATAAAGCGTACTTTCGGAAAAGACGGTCTTTGCCGCGGTCACGGCTCTTTTCTGTCCTTGATCCTCTTGATCTCCTTGACGACCAGCTTCATATCCACCGGCTTGGCGATATGGCCGTTCATTCCCGCCGCCATGCACTCCGCCACGTTTTCGGAGAACGCGTCCGCCGTCATGGCGACGATGGGGATCTGCGACGCCCGGGGATCGTCCAGAGCGCGGATCGCCTTCGTGGCGTCGATCCCGTTCATCACGGGCATCTGTATGTCCATGAACACCAGGTCGAATTCTCTGCCTCCGGTCTCGGCCACGCGGTCTGCCGCGACCCGGCCGTTTTCCGCGCGCTCGGTCTCCACGCCCTTCATCTGCAGAAGTCTGGAGATGATCTCCCAGTTGATGTCGTTATCCTCGGCCACCAGGATACGCATTCCGGAAATATCGTCGGAGTCGTCCTCCTGGCTGATATGCCTGCTTGAATTTCCCAGCAGCTCATTCAGCTTGTCGTACAGAGTGGAGCGGAACAGAGGCTTGGTTATAAAGCCGTTTATCCCGGCTTCCCGGGCGGCGTCTTCCATATCGGACCAGTCATAGGCGGAGATCAGCAGGATGGGGACGTCCTCTCCCACGTGGCTCCGGATCTGCCGCGCGGCCTCGATGCCGTCCATGTCGGGCATCTTCCAGTCCAGTATCACGACCTGATAATCTGTCTGCTTCGAAACCATCCGTACCGCCTCCGCGCCGCTCGCCGCGACGTCGGCCTGCGCGCCGATGGAGTCGAGAGCGTCCTTCGCGGTCTCCAGCAGCACCGCGTCGTCGTCGGCCAGCAGCACCCGGGTCGGCGGAAGGGCCATTTCCTCCTCGGGCTTGTCTGCCAGCGGGATATCCAGCGTAACGGTGAAGGTCGTCCCCTTGCCGACCTCGCTGCGGCAGTCGATGGTGCCGTGCATCAGGTCGATCATCTGCTTTGTGATCGCCAGGCCCAGACCGGTGCCCTGGATGGTGTTGACCCGGCTGTCGGTCTGCCGGGAGAAAGGCTGATACATCCGGGCCATGAACTCCGGCGTCATGCCGATGCCGGTATCCGCCACCACGTAGGTCAACCGGACGGAACCCTCAGACTCGCAGGGGTCCTCCCGCATCTCGACGCTCACCCGGCCGTTCGGCTCCGTGTACTTGATGGCATTGGAGAGAAGATTGATGAGGATCTGGTTGATCCGCAGCTGATCCGCGTAAAGGTATTCATGGTCGAAACGGCCGACACGGAAATTGAAGTCGAGGTTCTTCTCCCTCACCATGGGGTGGGAGATGTTTACGAGGTTCTCGGCGCACTCCACGATGGAGAAGGCGACGGGACTCAGAGTCAGCTTGCCGTTTTCCACCTTGGAAATATCAAGAATGTCATTGATCAGCGTCAGCAGATGATTGCTGGCCAGGCTGATCTTGCGCAGGTTCTCGCGTACTGCCGCGGTATCCTCCGCGTTTTTTTCCGCAATGACGGTCAGCCCGATGATGGCGTTCATCGGTGTGCGGATATCATGGGACATGGTGGACAGGAAATTCGTCTTGGCCTGGTTGGCGCTTTCCGCGGCGGCTACCGCTGCCTTCATCCGGCGGTTGAGCTTCGTCATGATCGTCAGGTTGAATACCAGCAGCAGGAGCAGTCCGGCGGCTACTATACCCACGAGCGTCCAGTTCATCACCACGTGGACGAGCTCCGACAGAGGGATCATCGAGACGATGATCCAGTCGTCCGTGGAATGGACCCGCGTATGCGCTACCATGCTGCGGCTCCCGGCGGAATTGATCATTTCGAAGGTGCCGGCAGAGCCGCCTACGAGCTCTTTCAGGGCGTTCAGCTCCGCGGAGCTGGGGTTGTTGTAAGACTGATAAAACTCAAAGAAGTTGGAGTTTTTAAAGGAATGTCCTTTGATTATATAGTCTCCGGAGCGGTCTATCAGGGCAATTTCCGCGCTTTTGTAGTTGTCCGAAGGAAAAGACCATCTTCTTTCAAAGGACGCCGCCGGAATGATCCGCAGCAGCACGGCCTTTTGAGGCTGTCCCGTTTCCGCGTTTTTCAGCTCGATCTGACAGCAGAAAGCAAGAGACTGGATGGCGTTGACGGGATTTGTGTAAGCCCGGGTCACACTGACGGAGCTGTCATTTCCGAGGAGCTCGTAGAAGTCGTCGCTGAAGGTGCTGATATTGCGGTAGGAAACCGAGTAATCGTCGGCGTCGGAGGATCTGGAGGCCGTGGATAATCCCGTAAGATACTGACCCTCCGTGAACAGGATATGCGCCATAACGTCGGGCTCGGAGACGGAATCCCGGACAAACGCTATCGCTTCCTCCGCCGTCATATCCTTCGAGTTGATATAGCCGGCCCAGCTGTTGCAGACCTGCTGTTCTCCCGCGAGATAATTGGCAGTCATGTTTTCCATGGCTACCGTCATGTTTCCGAATGCTTCGGTCTGGGAGGAAAGATTGTTCTTCTGTTCGATCCTGATATAAAGCGCGATCATAAACAGGATCATGAGCACGATCAGCGCATTGCCCGGGATCATCAGGTTTTTTTTCATATCTCCATACCTACTTTATCCGAGGCGAAGGGGGCCGAGCCTCCGTCGCCCGGGAGAGCGTCTTTTCGGCGCTTTTTTCTTTGCAAGGCGGCGGTTTTCGAGGGCTGCAGCGACGCATCGGCGCAAATCAGCCGGTGAAAACCCGAAAACGTCCGACTATAATATATAATCCATCTTCTCAAATAGCAAGGGCAAATCTTCACTTAGCATGCCGTCAGCTCGGTATTCGTTCCCACAGTGCCGCGGAAATGAGGGGAAATTGCGGGTCCCCTGCGTTTCGGGGAGCGGAAAAGCGGAAGAAATGACCGCACCCGGGTCGTACTGCGGCCCGGAGGCAACATACCGCACCGTTTTTCGACAGTGAGCATAGACACAGCCCTCGCGGCATGATATACTGACTGTGTATTCGATTCAGCAGCAGGAGGACGGTCGTATGGAGAGTGGCTTTTCTGATTCCCGGTTAAACGGCGAAAGACGGAAGATCCTCGTGATCGAGGACGAAATGGTCAACCGTTTGATCCTCGGAAATACGCTCCGGGGAACCTATGACGTCGTATTTGCGGAGACGGGCGCGCAGGCGCTGGAGATATTGAACGATCAGTTCCGGACGCTCAGCCTGGTGCTTCTGGATCTGAACCTCCCCGATATGTACGGAGTGGATATCCTGCACCGGATCAAGGCGGACGCCGTCACCGCCGTGCTGCCCTTCATCGTCATGACGGCGGATCAGGACGCGGAGGTGCAGTGCCTTAATCTCGGCGCTACCGACTTCATTGCCAAGCCCTACCCCAAGCCGGAGGTCATCCTGGCGCGCATCCTGCGCACGATAGAGCTCTTTGAGGGGCGGGACATCCTCCGATGGACCGAAAGGGATCAGCTCACCGGCCTGTATAACCCGGAATTCTTTTTCCGCTACGCGGCGCAGTTCGACGCACGACACCCGGATATCCCCACCGACGCGATACTGCTGGACGTCAACCGCTTTCACATGCTGAACGAACGCTACGGAAGGGCCTTCGGCGACGAAGCGCTCAGGCGCATTGCGGACAATCTGCGGCAGGCGCTGCAGGGCGCCGGCGGGATCGTATGCAGGAAGAGCGCGGATACCTTCCTGGCCTACTGTCCGCACCGCAGCGACTACGGGGATCTGCTCAGGCTGATCGGCGACGGGATAGATAAGGATTACCACGCCCGGGTCCGGATGGGAGTGTATCCCAACGCGGATCGGGCGATCGACATGGAGCGGCGTTTCGCCCGCGCAAAGCAGGCCGCGGACAGAGTGAAAACCAGCTTTTCCGGGGCGGCGGGCGTTTATGACGCAGCGCTGTACGATAAAGAGAGCTTCAACGAGCAGCTCCTGGAGGATTTTGCCGCGGCGATCCGGGGAGAACAGTTCACGGCGTATTACCAGCCTAAATTCGACATCCGTACCGAAGCGCCCGCGCTCTGCAGCGCCGAGGCGCTGGTGCGCTGGAACCATCCGAGGCTCGGCATGGTCAGTCCCGGCATCTTTATCCCGCTTTTTGAGGAAAACGGCCTGATCCGGGAGCTGGATTCATATATGTGGAGAAAGACCGCCGGGCAGATACGGAGCTGGAAGGATCGGTTCGGGTGGAAGATACCGGTTTCCGTCAACGTGTCCCGCATCGACCTGAGCGATCCGCTGCTGCCGCAGCTGCTGGAAAAGGTAGTGGACGAGGCGGGGATAGCCCATGAGGACTTTTTGCTGGAGATCACGGAATCGGCCTATACCGAAGACGCCGAGCAGATCGTAAGCGTGGCCGAAACGCTGCGGGAAAGCGGCTTCCGGATCGAGATGGACGACTTCGGCACGGGGTATTCTTCTCTGAACATGATCACCGCGCTGCCCATCGACACCCTGAAGCTGGACATGCAGTTCGTCCGCACCGCGTTCCGCGACAGAAACGGCATGCGGCTGATCGAGGCGGTCCTGTCTCTGGCGCGGTCCCTGGGGCTCACCACAGTCGCGGAGGGAGTGGAAACGGAGGAGCAGCTGCAGGCGCTGAAGGCGCTGAGCTGCGACATCGTGCAGGGATACTATTTTTCAAAGCCGCTGCCGGCGGAGGAATTCGAGGCATTTGTCCGGGAAAAAGGCATTTAACGGAGATACGGAGGTACGATCATGCTGACGATAGACGCGCTGCGCCGGTTCGGCGCGAAAACTGAAGAGGGCCTCGGCCGCTGTCTGAACGACGAGGGCTTTTATCTCGACCTGGTCAAAATGGTGCTGGAGGAAAAGGGCTTTGAGAAGCTTGCCTCTTCTCTGGAGAGAGGCGACTGGCAGGCAGCCTTCGAAGCCGCCCATTCCCTCAAGGGCTCTCTGGGAAATCTCGCGCTGACGCCGATCTACGCTCCCACGGCGGAGCTGACGGAAAGACTGCGGGACGGCAGGGAGGCCGACTACGCCGCGCTGCTCACGGAGATCCTTTCGCAGCGCGACGCGCTGATCGCGCTGCGCGACGGCTGACAGCCCCTGAAACAACGCGTTCGGGGACGCGGGAAATACGGCAAACCACGGCGCGCTTTGCTCCGTGGTTTTTCGCTTTTGAGTCCGAAAGAGGCGGCGAAACGGAGCCCGGCGCGGGGATAAGGCCGGACGCCGCCGTCACGGAGTGACGAGCGCACGGGCAGCGGAGCCGCGCGGCCTCAAAGATCATCGGTATTTCGGAAAGTTATTTTTTCCTCGCTTCGGTCAGCGGAGCGAAAGTATTCGCGTCGCAGACGAGCTGCGCCCAGTCGGCGGCGCCGTCGGGCGCTTCCAGGGCTGCGCTCTCGCCGGGCGCGAGGGTGAAGAGCCGCGTCCGGACGCCGAGGCAGCGTCCCCCGTCATCGTAACGGGCAAGATAATAAATGCACTCCAGCGTTTCCTCCGTGCCGTTGTGAAAACGCTCCGCGGGGCCGCTTTCCGGCTCAAAACGGCAGGGCTCCTCCGGATCGTTCGCGAGGACGGCGACGCAGCGCGCTATGCTGAGCAAGCCGTGACCGTAATCGTCGTCGCGTCCCGCGTCGCCCTTATCCACCGCGGTCGCGGCGAGGATCCCGCGGACGTCCGCCGGAGTCAGAGAGCCGTTGATGCTCAGCAGGATCGCCGCGGCAGCGACGACCTGAGGCACGGAAAACGAGGTGCCGGTGGCGTCAACGTAGCCGCCGACCCGTCCCGCGGTCTTGACGTTTACCCCCGGCGCGGTGATGAAAACGCTTTCATTGGAGCTGGAGCGGTAATATTTTCGGCCGTTCCGGTCCACGCTGCCGACGCCGATCACCGTATCGTAAGCGGCGGGATAGTACAGGGTCGTCCCGCTGGTGTTGCCGACCGCCGAGACCACCGTGACGCCCTTTCTCTCGGCGTATTCCACCGCCTCGAGAAGGGTCCGGGAGCTGCCTGTCATGCCTAAGCTGAGGTTGAGGATATCGCAGCCGTAGTCGTCGACGGCGCCGTAGATCGCGCTGCAGATGGCGCTGATCGTTATCGTTTTTCCGTCGGTGACCTTCAGCGGAACGAGCTCGGCCCGCGGCGCGGCGCCGAGATAGCCGTCCGCGCCGGAGCCCGCGATGAGTCCGGCGACGAGGGTCCCGTGTCCGTAGTTGTCGGCGGTATCGTCCTCGTCGGCTCCGGATATGTAGTTGTGCCCGGGGAGCAGACAGTGCTTCAGGCAATCAAGGTGATTGACTCCGCTGTCCAGAATGCCTATCCGGACGCCCTGCCCCAGACAGCCCCGCTCGAACGCCGCGTCCGCGCCGATCATGGCAAGATCCCATTTGTCGGAGGCGTAGTACTGCGAGGGCTCGGCGTCCAGGAGCGTAAGTATGCCGTCCGGCTCGTACCATTCGAGCTCTCCCGCGGCGTCGAGGCGGCGCATTTCCTCCGGGCCGACCACTTCAAAAGGACTGTCGCAGTCTTTCCTTTTTATGATATATGCCGTTTCATCCTCTGCCGCGGCGCAGCCCGGGCCGGCGCCCGCGGCTGCCGTCAGAAAGATCAGAGCGGCGAAAATGAATGCGGTGATCCGTTTCGTTTTGTTTCTCCTTTTCCCGCAGCGGCGCCCGGGCGGCCCGGGACGCCGTTATGTCCGTTTTCGTTTCTCGGGAGCGCCGCAGGCGCCGCGCTCCGCGCACGGCACGCCGACGGGCTTTCGTTTTCTCTTCGACCATATCAGTAAAATAACATAACCGTTCAAACTTTTCCAGCGGTAATCGATAAAAACCGGGCCGATCCGGAGAGGACTGCACCGATCCGGAGAGGACGCCCGTCTTTTCACTCTTCACTCTTCCCCGTTTTCAGAGAAAAGATAAAATAAGCGGTGTTTTGCACCGCAAAACGACTGAAAAATAAGCGGCAGGATCGTATGGGTCCCGTCCGCGTGACCGCACGGTCAAAAAAGGAACGCGCCCCGAAGGGCGGCGTTCCTTTTTGCTTTTTTCACGAGCTCCCCCGGGACGCTTCGCGGCCGGAGCGCGCCGGCTGAAAAGTGTGCCCGGGCAGACGGAGGCCAAATAATATTTATTACAAAGAATTCCGTAATATATTTGCCTTTTGTGATAAATAATGTTTATTATACAAAAAGAATATCTGCAAAAGCAGACTTCGAAGCAAGGCTTTTGTATTGCATTCTCTCCGGTGATATGCTATACTTCCCGTATAGTGGGGCGCAGTATGCTTTTCCCTTTCGCCGGACGCTGCCGAGGGCCGAAAAAGCCGTATTCGGCGGCCGGCTTTTCTATTATTCCGCATGACCGCCCGGCGGAGCTCCCGCGTCCGCGCTTTCCGCGGGAAAACCGCGAAATACCGTCTCGCGCGGGGCCTGGATATCCGGACGGCGCGGACCGTATCACACGAACGAAAAAAGAGAGTGGCAAGATGGCGAAAGACTTACCGAAAGAAAACGACACTCAACCGAATATCCCGAAGATCTTTTTGATCGTTCTTGCCGTTTACCTGCTGCTGACGGTCGGCTTTTATTTTCTGGCGGGAGATCAGCTGCTGTACCGGGTCTCGCGGGGAGACCTGGAGATGCGGCCCGCGGACGCGGCGGCCGTCGAGCTGTCCCGGGACGTGACGGCGGAGCAGGTCTTCAGCGCGAAGATCCAGCGCCTGCAGAGCGTTTCCGTCCGGTGGGGGGCGTATTACAGGGCGAACAGCGGCACGGTGACGATAGAGCTTTTGCGGACGGACGACATGAGCGTTCTGATGAGCGGAAGCTTTGACGTTTCTCCCATAGTGGAAGGCAGCGTACTGACCGTTTGTTCCGATACGCCGATAGAAGACGTGTACGGCCTTCCTCTGATACTGAGGCTCAGCTCGGATTGCGAGCCGGGCTCCGCGGTCACGCCGCTGATCGATTCGCAGGCGGAAGAGGACGGTTTTTCCCTGAGCATAAACGGCGAGCCTTCGCCGGGTATGCTCTGCTTTGCCGCGGAGGGGACCGATTATATCTGGACCGGCCTGCACTACTGGCTGTTTGTCGGTCTGCTCGGCGCGCTGCTGGCCGCGTTCATGCTCATTATATGGCTCCGATACCGCAGCGGCAGGCGCAGCTTTGTGGTGAATTCGCTCATAGCGGTGAAGAAATACCGTTTCCTGATACGTCAGCTGGTCGGGCGGGATTTCAAAACGAAATACAAGCGTTCCGTCCTGGGCGTGTTCTGGAGTTTTCTCAATCCTCTTCTGATGATGCTGGTGCAGTATTTCGTCTTTTCGACGATATTCCGCAACGATATTCCTCATTTCGCCTCGTATCTGATCATAGGCACGGTAATGTTCAATTTCTTTTCCGAATCCTGCGGCATGACGCTCACTTCGATCCTCGGCAATTCCAATCTGATCACCAAGGTATACATGCCCAAGTATATATACCCGCTTACGCGGACGATGTCCTCGATGGTGAACCTGGCCATTTCTCTCGTGCCCATGCTTATCGTGTGCCTGGCGTCGGGCGTGCATTTTCAGAAAAGCGCGGTCCTGGCCCTGTTCTTCTTTGCCTGCGTGGTCATCTTCAGCCTCGGACTCGGAATGCTGCTGGCCACGTCGATGGTGTTTTTCCGCGATACGCAGTTTCTGTGGAACGTGCTGAGCATGATGTGGATGTACGCCACGCCCATTTTCTATCCCGAGAGCATACTCCCGGATAATCTGAAATTCGTGCTGACTGTAAATCCGCTGTATCATTTTCTGAAAAACGCGCGGAGCTGCCTGCTCGACGGCCTGTCGCCGGAGCCGATAGTGTATATCCAATGTCTCCTCATCGCTCTCGCCATGCTCGCGGTCGGCGCGGCGGTGTTTTACAGGAAACAGGATAAGTTCGTCCTTTATATGTGAGGTATCGCCATGGAAAGTATGATAGTTGTCGACGACGTGACCATGCGCTTTCACATGAATACCGACAAGATCCTTTCCCTGAAAGAATTCGTCACGAGAAAGATCAGGGGAAATATCAGATATGAGGACTTTACGGCGCTGGACCATGTGTCGTTCCGGGTGGAGCGCGGGGAAACGCTGGGGCTCATAGGCCGCAACGGCGCGGGCAAAAGCACGATGCTCAAGCTGATCTCCGGCATACTGAAGCCGACCGAGGGCAGAGTAACGACACGCGGCAGCGTCGTGCCCATGCTGGAGCTGGGCAGCGGCTTCGACAACGACCTTACGGGCAGAGAAAACATATTCCTCAACGGCGCGATACTCGGCTACAGCGAGGAATTCCTTAAAGAAAAGTACGACGATATAGTCGCCTTTTCGGAGCTGGGACAGTTCATAGACGTGCCCATAAGAAACTATTCCTCGGGCATGCTGGCGCGCCTGGCCTTCTCGGTGGCAAGCATGGTGCAGCCGGAAATACTGATAGTGGACGAGATACTGTCGGTGGGCGACGCCGCCTTCCAGGAGAAGAGCCGCGCCAGGATGACGGAGCTTATGGGCGGAGGAACGACCGTCCTTTTCGTGAGCCACAGCCTCGATCAGATCCGGGAGATGTGCGGCCGCGTGGTCTGGCTGGAGCAGGGCAGGATAAAAATGATCGGCCCGGCCGACGAGGTCTGCGGCGCCTACGACGTATGACGGCCGCGCGCGGGACGGGAAAAGTGATAAGAGTCTGTGTTTTTTGTGAAAAATGGGGTTCGGGAGGCATTGAAACGTTCCTTCTCAATCTTATGCCCCATATCGACCGAAGCCGTTTCGAGATACGCCCGGTCACGGCGTATCTGGAGTCGGAGGCGTATCTGCCCCGGCTCCGGGAGCTCGGAACGGAGCTTACGGTGCTGTCGGACAGCCGCAGAGGCTGCCATACGCAGTTTTCACGCTTTTACCGGCTGCTGAAGCGCGAGGGCTTTGACGCCGTGCATCTCAACCTTTTCGACGGGCTCGCGCTGGGCTACGCGAAGGCGGCGGAGCGCGCCGGTGTGCCGGTGCGCATAGTCCACAGTCATAACACCGACCTGCGCAAAAGCCCGCTCAGGGCCGTAAAGCTGGCGGTGCACGGCCTGTGCAGGAGACTTTTCCGAAAGGCGCCGACGCATTTCGCGGCGTGCTCCCGCGAGGCCGCGGAATTCATGTTCGCCCGGGAGATCATACGCAGCGGCCGCTGGACGCTGATACGGAACGGCGTGGACGCGGAGCGGTTCCGCTATGACGCCGCCGCCCGCCTGCGAATGCGGGCGGAGCTCGGCGCGGAGGGAGCGTTCGTTATCGTATGCGTAGGACGGCTTTGCAGTCAGAAAAACCAGAGCTTTCTGCTCCGGCTTCTTCCGCAGCTGCTTGCGCGGCGTCCGGAGACGCTGCTCGTTCTGGCCGGAGAGGGCGAGGATGAAGCGGCGCTGCGCGCGGAGGCGGAGGCGTCGGGCGTGTCCGGCGCGGTACGCTTCCTCGGCGTGACGAAGCGCATACCCGAGCTGCTGTGGGCCGGCGACGTGCTGGCGGCGCCCTCGCTGTTCGAGGGCCTCGGCATCGTGGCGATAGAGGCGCAGGCCGCCGGGCTGCCGACGGTATGCTCGGACCGGGTGCCGGAGGAGACGCGGATAACGAAGCTGATCTCCTATCTGCCTCTGGACGATACCGGGCAATGGACAGAGCGTCTGCTGAAAAGCGGAGACGCCGCGCGGCGCGATACGTTTGAGGAAATACGCTCCGCGGGATATACGCTGCGGGATACCGCGGAAGCGGTGCAGCGTTTATGGGAAAATATCCGAACAAACGAACAGATAAAAGGAAAAAAATGATATGAACATTATCCTGCTTTCCGGCGGATCGGGCAAAAGGCTCTGGCCGCTGTCAAACGAGGCGCGTTCCAAGCAGTTTCTGAAACTGCTGACCGACGATAACGGAGAACCCGAGTCCATGGTGCAGCGTGTGTACCGCCAGATAAGGCAATCGGGCATCGACGGGACGGTCACGATAGCCACGAGCGAATCGCAGATCGATTCGATACGCGGACAGCTGGGAGAGGCCGTGGAGATCGTATCCGAGCCGGAGCGCCGGGATACCTTCCCCGCGATCGCTCTTGCCGTGAGCTATCTGTATTATGAAAAGCACTGCGGCAGGGACGAGCCGGTGATCGTCATGCCGGTGGATCCTTACACGGAACAGGGGTATTTCCGTACCGTCATCCGGATGGAAGAAGCGGTGCGGGACGGCGCGGCGGATATCGTGCTGATGGGGATACGCCCGACTTACCCTTCCGAGAAGTACGGCTACATCCTCCCGGAAAAAGAGGGGAGCCCCTGCTGCAGGGTCAGAAAGTTCGTGGAAAAGCCCGTCGCGGCGCACGCGGAGGCCATGATACGCGAGGGCGCCATGTGGAACGGCGGAGTTTTCGCGTTCCGCGCGGGCTATATGATAGACAGGCTGAACGAGCAGGCGGCTCCGCAGTCGTTCGGGGAGCTTCGCGAGCGTTACGGCGAGCTGAGAAAGATCAGCTTCGACTATGAGGTCGTGGAAAAGGCGGACTCCGTCGCGGTCATCCCCTATCAGGGGGTATGGAAGGATCTCGGAACGTGGAACACTCTTGCCGATCAGATCCACGACGACGTCGGCATAGTCGTCCGGGGAGAGGGAACGGAGGATACCCAGATCATCAACGAGCTGGATATACCGCTGGTCGCGCTGGGCGTGAAGGACATGGTGATAGCCGCGTCTCCCGACGGGATACTTGTCAGCGGCAAAACGGAGAGCTCCTTCATGAAGCCCTACGTCGAAAAAATATCGCTGCGCCCCATGTATGAGGAGCGCCGCTGGGGTTATTACAAGGTTTTGGAGTACAATGCCTACGAGGACGGCAAACGCTCCCTGACCAAGCACCTGTTCGTCCGGGCGGGGAAGAAGCTCAGCTACCAGTCGCATGAGCTCCGCGACGAGATATGGACGATCATCGGCGGCAGGGGGATACTGCTTCTGGACGGACATACCCGCAACGTCAGGTGCGGAGACGTGGCGTATATCACCGCGGGCATGAAGCACGCGCTGTGCGCGGAGGAGGATCTGCACATGATAGAGGTGCAGATAGGCTCCGAGCTGACGGAGACGGATATAGTGCGCTACGCGATGGAATGGTGATCGGAGAGGGTGCGCTTTTGAAGGTAAGGGTAAAGTTTACCGATCAGCCCTACGGCTTTGACGCGGAGGATAATTGCTATATCCGCGCTCTTCGGAGCCTGTATGACGTTGAGCTTTCGGACGAGCCGGACCTGGTGTTTTACAGCTGCTTCGGAACGGATTTTCTGGCTTATCCCGACAGCGTGCGGATATTTCTCGCCAACGAACCCGTCCTGCCGAACTTCAACGACTGCGATTATGCCATAGGCTCGATGGATCTGACCTTCGGCGAGCGGTATTTCCGCCAGCCGCCGCTTCTGAACTACGGCGAAACGGCGTGGTGGGAGCTTTTCGGCGGAGAGCGGACGGTCCCCGGGAACGCTTTTGACAGAAAGTTCTGCAATTTCATTTACGCAAACGAGACCGGAGGAAGCGGCGCCGCCCTGCGCAGGGAATTCTGCCTGCGCCTTGCTCGGTACCGGCAGGTAGACTGTCCGGGCAGGGTGCTGAACAATATGCCCGACGCCCTTGAAAAGAGGTACCCGAACAACAAGCTGCGTACCCGGGCGGATCTGAACGCGCGCTGGGCGGAGGAAAAGCTCGCTTTCCTGCGAAACTATAAATTCACCATCGCTTTTGAAAATACCGAGCTTCCCGGCTTTACCACGGAAAAGCTGATACATCCGCTCATGGCGGGCTCCGTGCCGATATACTGGGGAAATCCTCAGGCGGCGGAGTATTTCGATCCCAAGGCGTTCATCAACTGCGCGGATTACGGAAACGACCTTGACGCGGTCATACGCCGGGTGGAGGAGCTGGACCGCGATGAGGAGCAGTATACGGCCATGCTGCGGCAGCCGCCGCTGCGCGGCGACTTCCCTTACCGCTGGGAGGAAGAGCTGAAAGCGTTTTTTGCCCGGATAGTCGAGGGGGGATGCGTGCCGTTCGACAAAAATCCCATGGGCTTTGAGGCGATGAGCGCCCGGTCGTTCGCCGCCCTGTGCGGGGAAGGAAAGTACGGCATGAGAGACATCGTCCGCCGCTCGGCGGCCGCGATGAGCGGATGGCTGAGCTATAAAATCAAGCGTCAACGGAGGAAATGAGAATGAAGAAAAGAGCGCTGATCACCGGCGTGTCGGGGCAGGACGGCAGCTATCTGTCGGAGCTCCTGCTTGAAAAGGGCTACGAGGTGCACGGCATAATACGCCGCTCCTCCGTGGAGGCAAGGCCGAACATCGACCATCTGCGCGGCGAGCCCGATTTCCACCTGCATTACGGCGATCTTATGGATTCTCTCGGCATCCTCCGGATCATAAAGGAAACCGAGCCGCATGAGATATACAACCTTGCCGCGCAGAGCCACGTGGCGGTCTCGTTCGACGCGCCGGAGTACACTGCCGATACCGACGCGCTCGGCGCGCTGAGGATAGTGGAGGCCGTCCGCATCCTCGGCATGGAAAAGACCTGCCGCGTCTATCAGGCGTCCACCTCCGAACTGTTCGGAAAGGTGGAGGAGGTGCCCCAGAGGGAAACCACGCCGTTCCACCCCTATTCGCCCTACGCGGTCGCCAAGCAGTACGCCTATTGGATAATCAGGGAATACCGGGAGGCCTACGGCATCTTCGCCTGCAACGGCATACTTTTCAACCATGAGTCGGAGCGCCGCGGCGAAAGCTTCGTTACGAGAAAGATCACGCTGGCGGCGGGGCGCATTGCCTGCGGCCTGCAGGACAGGCTTTATCTCGGCAATCTTAACTCCCTGCGCGACTGGGGCTACGCGAAGGATTACGTGGAATGCATGTGGCTGATACTGCAGCAGGAGCGGCCGGACGATTTCGTCATCGCCACCGGCGTCCAGCACACGGTGCGCGAGTTTACGGAGCTTGCCTTCCGCTGTAACGGCATCGAACTGGAATGGACGGGCGAGGGCGCGGACGAAAAGGGCGTGGACAGGGCGAGCGGGAAGGTGCTCGTGGAGGTCAGCCCGGAGTTTTACCGCCCCACGGACGTAGTCGACCTGCTGGGCGACCCGACGAAGGCGAAGACCGTGCTGGGCTGGGACCCGCAGAAGACCTCGTACGAACGGCTCGTGGAGATCATGGCAAAGCACGACAGAGCGCTGGCGGAAGCCGGGCGCGTTTGAGGAGGGTCCGATATGGAGATAAAATATCCGCTGTCCAACGACACCTGGGGCAGCGAAGAATACGCGGCGATAGACGCCGTTTTGAAATCAAACCGCTTCACGATGGGCGAGAAGGTCGCGGCGGCCGAACGCGCGGCCGCGGAGGAATTCGGCAGCAAATACGCCGTGATGACCTCCTCCGGCTCGACAGCCAATCTTCTGGCGATATCTGCCATGGTGTATTCCGGGCGGCTTGAAAAGGGCGATGAAATACTTGTCCCCGCCGTTTCGTGGAGCACGACCTATTTCCCGCTGGAGCAGCTGGGGCTGAAAATGCGCCTGGTCGATATCGACCGGGAGACGCTCAACA
>JAEEGG010006136.1_pt1 | contig 28263 bp, 25 predicted proteins | sample 9134161 | NCBI WGS metagenome assembly JAEEGG01 (sample SAMN16246543, study PRJNA631951) | gut metagenome | biome: gut microbiome; feature: rumen; material: CR-attached | host: Bos | place: Iran: Karaj | collected 2018-10 | reverse complement strand
ATCGTTATCTTCTCGGCGATGCATTTGGCAAGATGTCCCTCTAATGTGACGACTTTCAGTCCGCGCTCTTCGGCAATCTCCTCCAATGTTTTTCCTGACTTATATTGCTTGTATGTAATGAGATGCGTGGGCATCTTCTCGGCTTTCTTTTTGCTCTTGGCTTCCGATTCGTCTTCCGTTTCCGGCTTCCTTCGTCTGCGGGGTCGCCCCAAGCCGCGAGAGAAAATGTCTTCGGCCTTGAAGGTAAAGGTGGGCAGGTGGAAGGTATCGCGCAGATGGTAATAGCCCTCTGTGGTCGCGTTCTTCGGGATGCCTTTAATAAGGTGCAGCCGCAGCGCCAACTCCCCGAACAAGGTTTTGAGCAGGTCTTTGTACTCCTTGGCGGTGTCTTCGTCGTGGATTTCGGCGGGGGAGTGGGTGCAATGGTGCAGCGTTTCCGCCAACTCCTTTTCGAAGTAGGTTGCGGCGTCGGAGAGGCGTTGCATCAGCCGCTCCTTGTTGTTTTGATGTAAATCCCTGATTTGTAATTGGAAAGCATCTCCCACTTTCTTGAATTGAGCCACTTCCCTGCGCAGGTCGGCACAGTGTGTCACGCCTTCATCGTTGAAACGCTTGCTGTTTTTGTTGACCAAGGCAAACAGTTGAGTGCAGACGCCGTCGGCAAAGCGGAAGTCGTAGATATTGCAGATCATCTGCACGTCGTACTCGGATTTCGCCTGTCGCAGCACTTCCGACAACTGCTCGTCATCGAGTTTCTGCTGGGCGTACGTTACCACGTCGGGGTTGACACACAGGGTGTTGGGGCGGATGTTGCTGGCCAACACGAGACCTTCCAACGAGCGGCAACGGCTGAGGGCGACATAGACCTGTCCCGATGAGAAGGCCCACTCGGCATCGATCACGGCCTTGTCGAAGGTCAGGCCCTGGCTCTTGTGGATCGTAATGGCCCATGCCAACCGCAGCGGCAACTGTGTGTAAGAGCCAAGATGTTGCTCTTCAATCTGTTGCGTACTCCTATTGACGTTATAACGGATGTTTTCCCACGTCTCACGGCTCACTTCGATAGTCTCTGCTTCTTCATCGCAAAGTACCTTGACGATTTTGTCGTCGATTTCGGCCACAATGCCCAATTTCCCGTTAAAGTATTGCTTTTGAGGATGTTTGTCGTTGGCGATGAACATCACACGGGCGCCTTCTTTCAATTCCAATATCGGATCGTTGGGGTAACTCTTTTCTGGAAAATCCCCGTCGATTATGGCTTCGAAGCGGTAGGTTTGGGATGGGAGGCGCCGCATCTCCTGTGCGTTGATGCTGTCGGCTTTGTGGTTGTGGGTAGTCAAGAAGATATATTCTGGATGCTTGGATAGTTGAAAATCAGGTTGATAACGACTTTTCAGCATCTCTAATCCTTGTGCGGAGAGGCAGTTGTTGCGCACTTCGTTGAGCAGTTGCACGAAGTCGCCGTTCTGCTGGCGGAAGATCTTGTCAAGTTCGATATAGACGGGCGGCTGTTCCTGCACTACTAAACTGTTGAAAAAGAAGGGAGTAGGGTAGTAGTTGCTGAGCAGTTCCCACTCTTCGTTGATGGTGACGGGTGGCAGTTGGTACAGGTCGCCGATGTAGATGACCTGCACGCCGCCGTAGGGCTCGTTGCGGCGGTAACGGACGTGGCGCAGGATGGTATCGATGGCGTCGAGGATGTCGGCGCGCACCATGCTGATTTCATCAATGACCAGAATCTCAAGTTGTTGCAGTACTTTTTTGCGGACGCCGGTCATCTTGATTTTGCCAATGAGGTCGCGGCGGCCGAAGTCGGTCGGCACGAACGGCGTGAAGGGGAGTTGGAAAAAGGAGTGGATGGTGACACCGCCGGCGTTGATGGCGGCGACGCCGGTCGGGGCGACCACGGCGATCTGCTTGCGCGTGTTCCGCCGGAGTTTGCGCAGGAATGTGGTCTTGCCCGTGCCCGCCTTCCCGGTCAGGAAAACGGCGCGGTTGGTTCTTTCACTGAAGTCGTTGGCAATATCGTAAATCGTTTCCATCTTTTAGTCTTGGAAGTTAATGGTTTGAGTAGTAGAAAGAAAATATCCTGTTATTTCTTTTTCTGGACGGAAAACCCGAATTTCCCCAGCACCTTGCCGAGGCCGTAGTAGTGGCCGTTGGCGTAGGCGACGAGGCCGGCGCGGTCGAGGTGCATCTCTCCGTTGGCATCGAAGAGCCCGTCGGCGGCGTGTACGGCGACCACTTCCGCGATGAACATGTCGTGCGTGCCGAGCGGGATGATTTCCTTTACCACGCACTCGAGATTGACGGGAGACTCGTAGATGAGCGGCGCCTTCACCACGCTGCCGCGCACGGGTGTCAGTCCGGTCTCGTAAAACTTGTTGTATTTCTTCCCGGAGCGCACGCCGCACCAGTCGGTGCGTTCTGTCAAGTCGCTGGAAACCAGATTGATGACGAACTCCTTGTGCGCTTTGATGATGGGGTAGGAGTGTCGTTCGGGGCGGACGGAGATATAGCAGAGCGGCGGGTCGCTGCAGAGCGTTCCGCACCAGGCCACGGTGAAGATGTTGTACTCTTCGGGTGTCTCGCCGCAACTGACCATCACCACGGGCACGGGGTTGAGCATGTTGCCCGGCTTAAGTTGTCGTTTGGCGGTGTTGTGCCAGGCGTGGCGTTCGGGGTTGGGGCGTTTGCAGTTGGGAGCGGGTTTGCGGGGTTTCTTGGGATCAGTCATGGTCGTTGTGGTTTCTTTTGTCGAGCCCCCACAGCAGTTTCTCACGGATGACGGAGTAGAAGTCGGCGTTGGTGAGGCGCACGGTTGCGATGGTGTAGGGCGCTTTGGTGATGGTGAGGGGAATTTGGTCGTTGAGCGTGATGCGGTGGGAATCGACGGAGAGGATGAATTTTTGGGAACGGCTTTCGACCTTGATTTCCAGCGTGTTGCTTGCAGGCAGCACGATGGGGCGTACGGTCAGACTATGGGAGGCGATGGGAGTGAGTGCGATGACGTCGGCGGTTGGCACGAGGATGGGTCCGCCGCAACTGAGTGAGTATGCGGTGGAGCCGGTGGGCGTGGCCACGATGAGCCCGTCGCCCCAGTAGGTGTTGAGGTGGGCGCCGTTGGCCCGCACGCGGATCTCGTTGATGGACTCACCGGAGGGGTGGATGGAGATGTCGTTGAGGGCGAACTGCGCTGTGGCAAGTCCGTCGCCATTGGATACCACCTGCAACAAAGCCCGTTCTTCTATCTGGAAATCATTGTTTCTCAAATAGTTGACAGCTTGTTGAAAGTTGTTGCGGTTGACGTGGGTCAGGAAGCCGATGCGGCCGGTGTTGATGCCGAGGATAGGAATCCGCGAGTCGCCCACGATGTTTGCGGCGTCAATGAAAGTGCCGTCGCCGCCGATGGAGAAGAGGAAGTCGGGCTGTAGCTTGGAAAGCTCCGCTTGGTTGGCAAAAGTGCCGGAAATGGTCGCCTTGGCTTCTTCAGGAAGGGCTTCCATCAGCGACTGGAACACCATCACCTTCATTTTCCTCTCTTTCAGAAAAAGGATGACCTCGGTGATGAAATCGTTGCCTTCATGGATAGCAGGCCGGCTGTAGATGGCGATTTTCATTTGGAAACAGATAAAAATAGCGTAGAGACGTTTCATGAAACGTCTCTACGAATTGGCATTATGTCGCATCTTTATTCGTACTCCTTCACCTCGATGCTTCCGTCGAGGATCATGCGGGCGTTCATGGCCATGGAGGCCATCTCGTCTTCGCCGGGATAGACGGCGACGGGGGCGATCCATTCGACGTGGCGTTTGATGTGGCCGACGATGGGCTTGCCGTAGGCGATGCCGCCGGTGAGCAGGATGGCATCGACTTTGCCTTCGAGGACGGCCGCATTGCCGGCGATCTGCTTGCCGATCTGGTAGGCCATGGCGCGCTCGATGAGGTCGGCGTATTTGTCGCCGGCGAGGGCGCGCTTTTCCACTTCGTAGGCGTCGTTGGTGCCGAGGTAGGAGACGAGGCCGCCTTTGCCGACGATGACCTTGCGCATCTCTTCGTAAGTGTATTTGCCGCTGTAGCAGGCCTTGATCACCTGGTCCATGGGGAGGGTGCCGGAGCGTTCGGGTGAGAAGGGCCCTTCGCCTTCGAGGGCCTGGTTGACATCGACGACGCGGCCCTTGCGGTGGGCGCCGACGCTGATGCCGCCACCCATGTGGGCGACGATGAGGTTGAGGTCTTCGTAGCGTTTGCCGCAGTCCTTGGCATAGGTTCTGGCGATGGCTTTCTGGTTGAGTGCATGGAAGATGGAGAGCCGCTCGAAGTCCTTGTGGCCGGAGATGCGGGCGATGTCGTCCATCTCGTCCACGATGACGGGGTCGGCGATGTAGGCCTCTTTCAGGCCGACCATCTTGGCGACGCTGTCGGCGATGAGACCACCGAGGTTGCAGGCGTGAACGCCATTGTAGCCTTCACGTAAGTGCTTCTTCATCAACTCGTTGACGCGATAGGCGCCGGAGGTGAGGGGCTTGACTAAGCCGCCGCGCCCCATGACGATGGCGATGTCTTCGAAGTTGATCTGCTTGTTCTTCAACTCATCGAGCACGAATCCCTTGCGGTAGTCGTACTGGTCGGCGATGGTGGGGAACTTCGACAACTCTTCGACACTATGTTTGATGTTGGTAGTGAAGACGTTGTTCTCTCCTTCGAAAACGGAGATCTTGGTGGAGGTGGCGCCAGGGTTGATGGCCAGGATGTACTTTCTCATATCGTTTTTTAAGTTGGTTATTCTGCGGATGTGTAGGTGGATACGATCTCGCTTTCGCTATAGCCGGTGCCTGCGTTGGTGCAGACGTATGCGCGCACGTAGTAGATGGTGTCGAGCAGCGGAGCGTTATAGACGACGTCGAAGGTAGTGGACTTTCCGTCATGGTCTTCCATCATGATGGTGGTGACCTCTTCGCCCTTGTATGTGGGGTCGGGGTTGAGACTGAAGAGGAAGCCCACTTCGTTGAAGTACTTGCAACCGCCGTTGTTGGTGATGGTGCCTTCGCAGTCCATGATGCACTGGTTGGAGGTGGTGACGGGGATGACCTTGGCTTCAACGGTGGCAGGGTCGAACTTGGTGCAGCCGGCCACGAGCAGCAGCAGGCATCCGATACACAGGGAAACGAGTCGTGTTTTCATGATTTTGTCGTTTGGTTTTGTTTGTTTTTTTCAACTTGCAAAAATAATAAAATTTTTGAAACTGCGAACGATCCGAGTTCCGATTCGCCTACTTTCTGAACTTCATTCGGCAGTGGAGTCATTCTAAAATAATCTATCGGATAAATCAAAAGAAAAAGCACCTACAAAGTTATTGTAAGTGCTTGATTTTCAATGTGGGAACAACAAGATTCGAACTTGTGACCCCCTGCTTGTAAGGCAGGTGCTCTGAACCGACTGAGCTATGCTCCCGATGCTCGTGATTTGAGGGTGCAAAAATACGAATTTTTCGCTTGCTTTTGCACCTTTTCGAAAAAATCTCCTTCAAAAGTGGATGACCGCTTATTTCGGCATCAACTTGATGAACGGTATCATCATCTCTTCCAAGGAGATGCCGCCGTGTTGGAAGGTGTTCTTGTAGTAGTTGACGTAGTAGGTGTAGTTGGTGGGGTAGGCGAGGAAGCTGTTGCCGGTGGCGAAGACGAACGACGAGGTCAGGTTCTCCTTCGGCAGGAAGATCTTTTCCGGATACTTCACCAGGAAAATATCCTTGGAGTTGCAGTCGAGGTTGCGCCCCACCTTGTAGCGCAGGTTGCTGTTGGTGTTCTTGTCGCCGACGATGCGGATGGGCTTCTCGATCTTGATGGTGCCGTGGTCGGTGGTGATGTAGATGGGTATCTTCTTCTCCGCCAAGTACTTGATCATGTCGAACATGATGGAGTTGGAGAACCAGGTGGCGGTGACGTGGCGGTACGACTTCTCGTCGTTGGCCAATTCGCGGATGATATCGACGTCGGTACGGGCGTGCGAGAGCATGTCCACGAAGTTGAAAACCACCACATTGAGCATGTTGTTCATCATGTTGGGAAAACTGTCGAAGATCTTCTTCCCGAAGTCCATGTTGAGGATTTTGGAGAAGGATATCTTGCCGCTCTTGCCGAAACGCTTGAGGTACTCTTCCAGCAAGGGTTGCTCGAACTGGTTCTTGCCGCCTTCGTCGTTCTCGTTGAGCCAGTACTGCGGGTACTTCTTGGCGATTTCGGAGGGCATGAGTCCGGCGAACATGGCGTTGCGGGCGTAGTGTGTGGCTGTGGGCAAGATGCTGTAAATCAGCGACTCGTCTTCTGTGCGATAGTAGGGATGGATCAACTGTTGAATGCTTTTCCACTGGTCGAAGCGCAGGTTGTCAACCACGAAGAGGAAGGCGGTTCCGTTGCTGTCCAAATCGGGGAACAGCTTCTCTTTCAGGACGGTATGCGACTGGATGGGCTTCTCCTTGGCCGTGCCGTTGACCCAGTCTTCGTAATGTTTCATCACGAACTTGGAGAAGCAGCTGTTGGCTTCTTCCTTTTGGTCGGCGAGGATGTTCGCGACACCGGGGTCTTCGATCTTTTCAAGTTCCAATTCCCAATAAACCAGTTCTTTATAGATCATTTCCCATTCCGCCAAGGTGGAACTGTTGGAGATTTTGAGGGCGATGTCGCGGAAGGCCTGCTGGTAGGCCTGCGTGTTCTTTTCGGTCACGATCTCACCCTTGTCGATATTCTTTTTCAGGCAAAGCAGGATCTGGTTGGGGTTGACCGGCTTGATGAGGTAGTCGGCGATGTTGGCGCCGATGGCGTCTTCCATGATGTGCTCCTCTTCGCTTTTGGTGATCATGACGACGGGGATGTGGGGGTGTGTGGTCTTGATGTGCTTCAGCGTTTCGATGCCGGTAAGTCCGGGCATGTTCTCGTCGAGGAGGATGATGTCGATGGGTTCGCGGTCGAGAATATCGATGGCTTCGTTGCCGCTGACGGCGGGAACGACGTCGTAACCTTTGTTTTTCAGAAAGATAAGGTGTGGTTTGAGGAGGTCGATTTCGTCATCGGCCCAGAGGATTTTCGTGCTCATGCGTTATAGTTTATATAGGTATAAAACGCTGGGGCACGGCTTTTAGTACATGACGCGTTGAAAATGGGTTATTCGCGGATGACGGCGAAGTTGTAGTCGTCGATGAACTTGATCATGCGGGAGGGCTTGAAATCGACGGAGGCGGCGAACTGTTCGGGCACGATGTAATCGACGCGCTGGCGGATGGTGTCGCTGATTTCGTGGAAGGTGGCCGGGGATGGCTCGCCGGAGATGTTGGCGGAGGTGGAGACGAGCGGGCGGTCCAGTGCATGCACCAGTTTTTGGCAGAAGCTGTCCATCACGATGCGGATGGCGATGGTGCCGTCGGGGGGCAGCATGACCTTCGGCAGGTTGTAGGCCGATGGGTAAACATAGGTGGTCGGGCGCTCGGTCATCTGCAGCAAGTCCCACGCGATCAGCGGGATGCGCTTGACGTACAGCGGGAGTTTGTCGGCCTTGTCGAGCAGTACCAGCAGACTTTTGCTCTCCTGCCGCTGCTTGATGTCGAAGACTTTTTTCACGGCTTCTTCATTGGTGGCATCGCAGCCGATGCCCCAGACGGTGTCGGTGGGGTAGAGGATGACTTTACCGGCCAGAAGCAGTTCTACACAACGTTGTATCTCTTCTTCCATAGTTTGGGTTTTAGGTTGTAATGGGCTATTGTTCAGACTCTTCGCTGTTTTCTTCGGCGAATTGTTCGTCGGGGACGCCGTGGTTTTCGGCCAAGAACTTGCGGGCGGCCTCTTCGTCGGCGGATTCCACCTGGATCTTGATGCCGCCGGTGAGCACTGACATGAAGTTGCCCACGGTGTTGTCTTTGATGTAGGCGTTGATGCCGGCGTCTTCCAAAATGGTGCGGATGAGTTCCGCCTGCGCGCTGTAATCAACAACGGCCACGGTTTTCAGTTTGAGGTTGTCTTTCATATATTTGAGGATTGGTTGTTTCTATCGGGGTGGAGGTGTTGCAGCATCAGTTCGTCGCAAAAGCCGTCGGCGGTGCGGATCCAGTCGCGCTTGCGGCCGCAGACTTCGAAGCCGGCTTTTTGGAAGAGCCCGATGCTGATGGGGTTGTCGGTCATGATGTTGCAATAGACCTGGTGTACGTGGGCGAAGGTGAATAGGTAGTCGGTGGCGAGGCGGATGCTTTCGAGTCCGTAGCCGCGGCGGCGGGCGTCGGCGGCGATGAGGATGCCGAGTCCGGCGCGCTGGTTGGCGGGGTCGAAGTCGAAAATATCGACGGTGCCGACGGCGCGGCGGCTTTCGTTCTCCACCACCATCAGCCGCAGTTGGCGCTGTAGGAACAGGTCTTGCGGCGAGTCGATGTACTGTTGCAGGGTGTGTTGGGAAAAGGGCGTCGTGGTCCCGCTCACGACCCAGTTGGCGGGGGCGTTTTCCCACTCGTAGAGCAGCGGCAAGTCGCTGGGTTCAAGGGCGCGGAGGGTGACTTTCTTTCCAACCATCAGTCTATCATTCTTTTAATAATTCTCAAAGTGTGGGAATAACTCTTCTCTTCTTCGCAAAAGATGCCAGTGGAGTCGAGGGTGTCGATGCGGACTTTGGCGCTGGCGTGGATGATCTTACGGGGGCCGCAGACGATGCCGACGTGGGTGATGTCGCCGTTTTCGTTTTCGAAGAAGGCGAGGTCGCCGGGGCGGCTCTCCTCCACGAAATCGACGGTGGAGCCGCAGAGCACCTGTTGGGAGGCGTCGCGGGGCAGTGCGATGCCGATGCTCTTGAAGGCGATCTGGGCGAAGCCGGAGCAGTCGATGCCGGCGGGCGAGCGGCCGCCCCAGAGGTAGGGCGCCTGCAGGTAAGCCGCGGCGAAGCGCATCAGTTTGGCCTGTTTCGGAGATAGCCCGACAACGGGAGCAAGGGGCTTCTCTTCAGGCAGTTCCACGGTGAAGATGGAGTTTCCCAAGATGAGGATGCCGTCTTTCGGGCGCGGGAACGAAGAGCCGATGTAGATGGGGAAGGTGATGCGGGTGTCGAAAGTCTGGATGAAGAGCAGGTAGTCGGACACCACGTACTTGTCGGCGCGCAGGTAGTCATCTGCGTCCTTTTCGTGCAGCGGGTTGTGCAGACGGCGGTCCATCCATCCTTCGTAGCCGCAGTCGGCGGTGCGCACCTTGAGCCAGCCGGGGGCTTCCTCCACGATGGAGTAGGCCTCCCCGAAGAGCATTTGGGTGACCAATTCGGCGCGGTGGGTGGGTTCGGCGCGAAGACTGACGATGGCGATGTTGACGATGCCGTACATGGCGGGATGCGGTTAGAAGGGCAGGTCGTCGGTGGGGCCTTCCGGTTGCTGCGGGGCGGCCGGGGTGCCGTAGGGCAGCGTGCCGGGTTGTTGCGGCTGCTGATATTGCGGCTGCTGCGGATACTGCGGCTGCTGGTATTGCGGATACTGCGGCTGTGGCATGCCGTAGGGCTGCTGCATGGGCTGGCCGTAAGGTTGCTGCATCGGCTGCTGCATCGGTTGCTGCGGCATGCCGGGTTGCATGGGCTGCTGTCCCGGACGGTCGATGCGCCACGCGCGGATGTCGGTGTACCATTTGCCGTTGAACTCGCGCGACTCGATGTTGACGGAGACGCTGACCATCTCGCCTATCTGGAAGGTGTCGAGCACGGGGATGCTGTTGGTCCACGCCGCGATGCAGATCTTGCGCGGGAACTGCTCCACGGTTTCGATGATGAAGTTCTGTTTCTTCCATTCGCCACGGGCGCTGGTGCCGCTTTCCACGGGGAGTTTTTCGAGGATCTTGCCTTCAATTTGGATTTCCATGATGAGGTAATTTATAGGATATTACATTATTATTTTATACGGTGCAAAAGTACGGGATTTTCGCGAAATTTGATATTTTTCATCGTTTTTCATAAATAAATGATTGTCAGAAAGATATGTGATTTATCAACATCTGTTGAAAATTTTTCTCAAAAAAATTGGAAACATGGTGCTGTTTGAGAAAAAAGTTGTAATTTTGCCGCGACTTTTACAAAAGACCAAGACGTTAAAATACAGAGAGAAAAATGGCAAAGAAAAACAAAGAAGCACGCCAGCAAGTGATTTTGGAGTGCACTGAGCAGAAGGCCAGTGGAGTTCCGGGAATGTCAAGGTACATCACCACGAAGAACCGCAAGAACACTACCGAAAGATTGGAACTGAAGAAGTACAATCCCTATTTGAAACGTGTCACTGTCCACAAAGAAGTAAAATAATTAAAAACTGTAAGAGATGGCAAAGAAAGTTGTTGCAACACTGAAAAAAGAGGGTGGCGTCACCTATACGCGAGTTGTTCGTATGGAGCGTTCCCCCAAGACGGGTGCCTATACCTTCAAGGAGGCAGTCGTCGAATCCACCCAAGTTAAAGACTTTTTATCCAAAAAGTAATATTTTTTTTCATGGCGTTGGAAAAGTCGGACCTAATCGTTCGGCTTTTCCTTTTTTTATGCCTTGGCATTTCATGTTTTAGTTGTATATTTGCAGCCACAATTTTAATCATCAACTAAAGCATAAAGTTATGTCAGTTATCAAACCTTTCAAGGGATTCCGCCCGCCCCAGTCCATCGTCGAGAAATTAGCTTCGCGTCCTTATGACGTGCTCAACACCGCCGAAGCCCGCGTCGAGGCCGCCGGCAACCCATATTCCCTGCTCCACGTCACCAAGGCCGAGATCGACCTGCCCGAGGGCATCAAGGACACCGACCCCGAAGTCTATCTTCAGGTGGTGAAGAACTACAACGCCTTCAAGGATTACGGCTGGCTCGTCCAGGATTCCGAGGAGAAACTTTACATCTACGCCCAGAGCATGAACCCCACCGCTGCCGACGCCCACTGGCAGTACGGCATCGTGGCCTGCGCCTGGAGCGAGGACTACGTCAACAAGGTCATCAAGAAACACGAGTTGACCCGCAAGGACAAGGAGGAGGACCGCATGCGCCACGTCCGCATCACCAACGCCAACGTTGAGCCGGTCTTCTTCGCCTATCCTGCCGTGAAGCGCATCGACGAGATCGTCGCTTCCGTCACCTCCAAGGCCCCCGTTTATGACTTCGTGGCCAAGGAGGATGGCTTCGGCCACCGCTTCTGGGTCATTGACGACCGCAAACTCATCGACGAGCTGGTGGAGCTCTTCGACAAGCAGGTGCCCGCCATGTACATCGCCGACGGACATCACCGCAGCGCCGCCGCCGCTCTCGTGGGCCAGGAGAAGAAGGAACACAACCCCAACCACACCGGCAAGGAGGAGTACAACTACTTCATGACCGTCATCTTTCCCGACAACCAACTCAACGTCATCGACTACAACCGCGTGGTGAAGGATCTCAACGGACTCAGCAAGGAGCAGTTCCTCACCGCCCTCAACGACGCCTACACCGTGGAGGAGATGGGCACCGAGATCTATAAGCCCACCAAGTTGCACGAGTTCAGCATGTACCTTGACGGTCACTGGTACAAGATGACCGCCAAGGCCGGCAAGTACGACGACAACGATCCCATAGGCGTGCTCGATGTGAAGATCCTGTCCGACCATGTGCTCGACAAGATCTTGGGCATCAAGGACCTGCGTACCGACAAGCGCATCGACTTCGTGGGCGGTATCCGCGGTCTGGGCGAACTGAAACGCCGTGTCGATAGCGGCGAGATGAAGGTCGCCTTCGCACTCTATCCGGTCTCCATGAAGCAGATCATCGACATCGCCGACACCGGCAACATCATGCCCCCGAAGACCACCTGGTTCGAGCCGAAACTCCGTTCCGGTTTGGTCATCCACGAACTGGCATAGTATTGAAGTCCAGATATTTGAAAAAGCAGGGAGGTGACTTCCTGCTTTTTTTTGCCCGCAGATGAACGGGTATATGAAAGCATTTTATCGTGTGAGCCAGTGGTTCTGTCTTCAATGCCGACAGCCGTTCATCGTTGAATTTGACGCCGCTTTGAAGGAGAACCTTCGGGCACAGGATTGTTTTTCCGCTTCTGTGAACTCCGATGATCACTTGGGCGAGACTGCTGTCGAGCACAAAGGACCGTTAGTCCTGAAGGCAATACATAGTCGGCGATGTTTTTCGAATCGCCATCGTCGTGCGATTTTCTTCGCGAATCGAGGCCTCAGGTCTTCCGCTCCTGTTTCTTGGCGGCGGGGAAGAGCACGTTGTTGAGGATGAGTCGATAGCCGGGCGAATTGGGAAATAGGTCCAGATCGGTGGGCGGATCGCTCACAAAGTGCTGATAGTCTTCGGGGTCGTGGCCGGAGTAGAAGGTCCAGGTGCCCTTGCCATACTCGCCGTGGATGTAACGGGCCTCGTTGAAGATGGGGGTCTCGCCCATGATCAGCACGGTGGGTTTGATCTTGTCCTTGTTGAAGGCGGTGGTCTGTCCCATGAAGCCGCTGATGACGTTGACGTGGTTCTGGCAGAGCATGGTGGGCACGGGGTCCCACTTGGCGGAGAACTCGAAGAGGGTGAAGTAGTCGTTGGCCCTGCGGTTGCTGGTGGGCTTCACGTCGATGTCGGAGACCTCGTATTGGTAGGGGTTGGTGACGATGCGGAAGTTGGTGAATGCGAAGGTCTTGGTATAGTCGAGTTTGGACTGGGCCTGCGGGTCCATCGGGTCGCCATCGAACATGACATCGCAGATGTCCACGCCTTCGGCGGCGAGGGCGATGTCGAAGCTGTCGGGGCCGGAGCACATGGCGAACAGGTAGCCGCCGCCCGCCACGAAGTCGCGGATGCTTTTGGCGACGGCGAGTTTCATCTGGGAGACCTTGCTGAAGCCGAGGCGGGCGGCGGTGGCCTCCTGCTCGGCGACATCCTCCTTGTACCAGTTGGCGTTGCGGTAGTTGCCCCAGAACTTGCCATACTGGCCGGTGAAATCCTCGTGGTGCAGGTGCAGCCAGTCGTATTTGGGCAGCTCGCCGCTCAGCACCTCGCTGTCGTACAGCACCGTGTAGGGGATCTCGGCGTAGGTCAGCACCAGCGTCACGGCATCATCCCACGGCAGCTTGTTTTTGGGGGAATAGACGGCGATCTTCGGCAGTTTGGTGAGCCGGATCTCGTCCATGTTGTTTTCCAACGAGGCGATGTCGGCCAGGATCTGGCTGCCTTGCAGGTCGGAGATGTTCTCGTAGGTCACGCCGCGTATGGAGCATTCGTTGGCTACATCGGTGTTGTAGGGCAGCATAAAGCTGCCGCCGCGGTAGTTGAGCAGCCAGCTCACGTCAATCTCCTTGCTCACCGCAAAATAGGCGATGCCGTAGGCCTTCAGATGGTTCTTCTGTGAGAGGTCCATCGGGATGAAGAGGTAGGTGGCTGATGCACGGAAGCTGATGGCGAAAAGTAGAAGGAAGAGTATGGTGCGGGTGAAAGTATGGGTCGGTTTCATGTTGTCGCGATTTGAACCTGCAAAAGTACGCATTTTTTATTTATACTCAACGGTGTCTTCTGCCGCCATGTTGATGGCTGTTTCCTCGTATTCGGGGTATAGAAAGCGGCGAGATGATGGGTGGGAATCTTTCTCATCTCCTTCTGTCCTGTTTTTCATGAAATTCTCGGCCTGCTCTAAGATGGCTTTGAATACCTCGTCGCGAGTGGCAGGCGGGTATTTGAATTTGGCGAGGGTGAGAATGATCTGCACCTTCAGCTGGGCACGGATGTCTGTGCGTTTTTCCCAGTCGATGAACTGCGAACTGTCGTCCACCTTTTCTTTCACCGCCTGAGCCATTTCAATATACTGTTCCTCAGTGTATTGACTTAAAAAACCATAGCGTTCGGCCACCGACTTCAGAATGTCGTAGAAAGCCTTCACCTCAATATCCGGAATGCCGTCCGGCAAAACGCTGTCTTTCTTGATTTCTTCGAACAAATCGGCCAGCTGCTTGGCGACTTCGGTCACGATCTCGTCGGCCAGCACGATGTCGTCGGAGCGATCGTTGTAGATGTCGATGATTTCATTCAAACGCTCAGTAAAGCTGACGGCTTTTACTTTGTTCACCTTTCTCACGCTGTCAATCACACGCTTGAGAAGCTGTTCCATCAGCTTGACTTTCGTGTTCCTGTACGGCAGATTTTTCAACTTGTCCATATACTGTGATGCCAGCAGGTCGATCTGCTTGGCATCGTTGAGCTGCAGGTTGTTGATGGCCACCACCTCTTCCGAAATCAAGGCCTCGTTGACCAACTTCAACACATGGCGGTTCATCTGCGTGGCATCGGGAGAAACACCTGTGGTGGTCTTGAATATGATGGAACGAACAGCTGTGAAGAAATGCACATCGTCAATCTCTTCCCTCGTGATTCGTTCGTCATTATTGCACATATTGTAGGCCGACTTCATGATAAGGGTGTGCTTCATGAAGCGTTTCTCGGTCTCTTCGGTTTGCTGGATGTGTTCGGCAGACATCTGCAGGGCATTCAATTGTTCCAACGGCGTACCCATGAAGAACCTGCTGTACTCAAAACCCGTAAACATACGTCTAAGCAGATCCAGTTCGTCTTTGAACAGCTTCACGGCATTGTCGATGGTTTCCACCGGTGTCTCGTTCTGTCCGCCGTTGGCATATTTTTTCATCGCCTGGTTGAACTTTTTCTTAATGCCTAAATAATCGACAATCAACCCTTTATCCTTGCCCGGATAGTTTCTGTTCACCCGACTGATGGTCTGTATCAGCGTATGCATTTGCAACGGCTTGAAGCAGTACATGGTATCCAAGCAGGGCACATCAAAGCCCGTAATCCACATATCCACCACGATGGCAATCTTGAAGTTCGACTTCTCCTCCTTGAATTGCAAATCGAGTTTCTTGCGCTCTTCGTCGGTGCCCAACAGCTTGTACAATTCAGGATCGTCATCTTTCTGACGGATGCAGACTAACTTGATTTTCTCGATGGGCTTGATCTTTTCCGCTTCTTCCTTGGTCAACTCTTCGCCATCGCCACAGATTCTCACCTCTGCCCACTCAGGCCGCATGGCGACAATCTCTTTGTAGATGGCGAAACCGATCTCACGGGTGGCGCAGACAATCATGGCCTTGCCCTTGACGGTACTGCCTTCTTCCACGCGCCGTTCGTAGTGCTGCACAAAATCCACCGCCAGACGGTGAATGAGGTCAGGACTGTTGAGCAAAATGCTCATCTGCGTCATTGCCCGCTTGCTCTCCTCAATCTGGTATTCCGACGAGCCCTCTTCCGCGCATTGGTCGTAGTAGGCCTCGATTTGCTTGATAAGCTCGCTGTCGGCAATAACACGCGACGCACGGCCTTCGTAGAGGATGGATTTGGTGATGCCGTCCTCCACGGCTTCTATCATTGAATATTCATCCACGACAGCGCCAAAGACCTCCATCGTAGAATCTATTGGCGTGCCGGTGAACCCCACGTAGGTGGCATTCGGCAACGAATCGCGCAAGTACTTGGCAAAACCATACGAGCGTTTCACGCCGGCCTCCGTAATGGCCAACTTTTCCTCCAAATTGGTCTGCGTACGGTGCGCTTCATCGCTGATGCAGATGATGTTGGCGCGGTTGGACAGCAGATTGATGTCCTTCGAGAATTTCTGTATGGTGGTAAGGAACACACCTCCGCTGGTGCGGCCTTGCAGTTTGGCTTTCAAATCCTCGCGACTCTCCACCTGCTCTATCACGCTGTCGCCCACGAACTGCTTGGCGTTGAGCAGCAGGCGCGAGAGCTGGTCGTCGAGGTCGGTGCGGTCGGTAATCAAAATGATGGTAGGACTGCACAAGGCTTTGCTTTTCATCAGCAATCGCGACAGGAAGAGCATCGTCAGCGACTTGCCGCAACCCGTAGCACCAAAGTAGGTGCCGCCTTTGCCGTCGCCTCCTGCGTTGAGTTTGCTGTGGTTCAATATATTCTGAAAAAGCGAGCGGGCGGCGAAATATTGCGGATAACGGCAGATGAACTTCTTTTCGTCTTTGGAGGTGTCAGGGAAATAGACGAAGTTGTGAATCACATCGATAAGCCGGTCTTTGCGGAACATTCCGGCAATCATCGTCTTGAGCGAGTTGATGCCGTCGCAGGCCTTGTCTTTGGCATTCACTTTGCGCCAAGCGTAGAAAAATTCGTATGGGGTGTAAAGGGTGCCGAATTTGCTGTTCACGCCATCGGAGACCACAAGGAAAGCCGTGTATTTGAACAAGGAAGGTATGTCTCTGCGGTAGCGGATGGTGAGCTGTTTGTAGGCATTCTCGATAGTGGTATCCTTCTTGGTGGCACTCTTCAACTCGAACACCACCACGGGCAGACCGTTGACGAAGATGATGATGTCGGGTATGCGGTGCTCGATTTCGGTGATGTCGAACTGGTTCACCACCTTGAAGATGTTGTGTTTCTGGTTGGCTTCGTCGAAAGCGATGGGATAGATGTACAGGTTCTGCTTGGCGGGGTCTTCGCGTTTCAGCGAGAATCCGTCCATCAGCAGGTTGAGGGTGTGTTTGTTCTCAGCGTAGAGTGTGCCGCCCTGTTTCTGCGTGATGATGCGGATGGCATTCTCCACCTCCTGATCGGTGATGCCGTCGTTCTTGTAACGGTTGTGCAGATATTCTGCCAGATCATCGCGCAACACCACCTCGTCAAGGTCGCGGGTGATGTCCTCGCCTTTGACATAATCATAACCCTGCTCCTGCAGCAGGGAAATGACGGATTGTTCCAATAGGCTTTCGTTGAATAGAAACATAGACTATTTCACATTTTTAAACACTTTATACACGTACGAATAAGATTGATTGTCTAATTCACCAGCATTATTTGCAGCATTGATGTTATCTTCTGCTCGTTTAATAGCAGCATCCAACTTTCCATCAGCACATAGTTTTTCAACCCATTCGGATTCATTGATATACTCTTCACTTTTCAGCAGATTGAGCAATTTTTTCTTTGAATCTGGAAAGTACGGCATCATATAGGGCGAAAGAAGCGTCTGTATTTTCCGACCGCAACGTGGAATTAACTCGGTATAGTTTTCAAAGTGCAGCAAGAACCAATATTCAATACTGGGCATACTTGGGCAAACGACAACCGTTCCGGAATCAATCTCGGTTTTAAATTGGTTGACAAAAGCTTGGTGTTTCTCAAGCTTCTTCTTATGTCCACGAACGGTGTCCCAGTCAAAAACGCAAAAGATTTGAGCATCGTTGTTTTTGTTTAAGATCTTCTTTATTCTCTTTGGAAAAACATCAGTATAATTAGACTCATCACCAAAAAACTCCGGCTTGACAATAAATTTGTAATCTGTTTTTTCGTTGATGTGTTTGAAATAATAATGTTCTGTGTTCTTTCCTCCACTGATGACAAAGGGATACGATCCCATTTCCCTCATGCCTTCATTCATCTCAACTGAAGGAGTAGGAACAGCTTCAAAATATCGTTGTTCTATGTCTTTGCCTAGCCCTCTTTTTCCCATGTTCATTTCATTGTAGCACCAAACCGCTTGTTACGATACGCCTCTCTAATAGAAGACAGACGATTTAAACCCCTAAAATCAGTAAGCTTATATAGGTCAGTCACACCAGATTTCTGTTTTTCAGTAAACCATACCGAATCTTTTCTGATAAGATCATCCACCAGATCCAGTAATCCATCATTATGGGTTGCAACCAAAATTTGAGACCTGGCAGAGACTTTCAGGTACTCATATAAAACTTTTTCTAACAGTTTCGGATGTAAAGAAGCCTCGATTTCGTCAATGGGCAAAAAACCTTGTTGTTGCAATACACTATACAAAGCTGCTTCTAACCCAAATACTCGTATTGTTCCCCGAGACTCATCTTTCCCTAAAAATTGATAAATTTCTTGGCCCTTATCAGTTTCTACTGTATGTAAAAAAGATGTTTGAAGTGTTGGGATTGTCTTGTCTCTTTTAATGCGCTCTTTTTCATTCTTGGGTATTTCATCATCTTCCAAAAAATACTTTATGGCTTCTTCTGATAGATGTCTGTTTACCACATCTGTTGAGATATCGGATATATTGAAATCAGCTTCTTTTAGAAAGCCAAGAATATGATTTACTATTTCAGTGTCCTCAGATGTTTTTCGTTGAGCATATTTGGTCAAGCTTGTGGAGGGTGTAATGACTTGCATGATATTTTTTCTTAACCAATCTTTAGCCGTATCGATTAGAGGAAGGCTAACATTCACTTGGTTTCGTGCAACAAAGAAAGACGTGTTTTTCAGACATTTTTCACTAATCGACTCTTTTGCTGAATTACTGATTTTATCAGCATTTATATTTGTAGTATTAAAATGAATAACAGAAAGATTGTTTTCCAACACCCTTTCAAACAACATAATGGGTTGAATACTTTTGTAATAAAAAAGTTTCTCTAAAAACACCTGATGCTCATCTAATACCAACTGATACCAATACTTTGTGTTCTTTACATAGAAAACCAATTCAAAACGGGACGGTTGTTTAGAAGACATCTGATCTAGTCTAAAAGGAATAACACCGGTTTCTTCATCCATATCGGAAGGTCTATATGACCAAAACTGAGCTAAAAAATCAAATACTTCCAGCAAGTTCGTTTTCCCAGAAGCGTTATAGCCATATACAACCGCAAATCGTAACAATCGAGTCTGCTCATTAATTTGCACGACCTGATAATCTTCAGCAAACTTATCTTTAGATGCTGTGAAATCCAAAGTAACTTCATCCTTAAAAGACAGGAAGTTTTTTATCTTTATTTCTTGTATCATACTTCATTGTTTTTTCAAAGCGCAAAAATACAAAAAAATCAATATGGTGTGATTTTATTTTTAAAATTGTACATTTTTATGCAAATTCAAAGAATAGAAGTTTCTTTAGGTGGTTGCTATTCTTCGTTGTTCTCTTCTTTTATCGGAGCAAGTCCAAACACAAGATCATCTTCGTCAATCTGATATACTTTGAACAGGTTCTTCAGGATGGACATCTTTCTACATTTCCCAGATTTCCTATTTCCAGTCATAATTGCGCTAATAGACCGAAATGACAAACCGTTTTCTGGAACCTTCCTAAAACTCTAAAAGATGCGATGCAGAGCCTTTCATATATTTGTTTTTTTTGTCCTTTTTGTTTAATTGCTTTAAAACGTTAACCTTACTTTAGTTAATATATCCAAAAATCGGTCTCTGGCATTCATTTTGTAAAAATCATTGAGACTTCTTTTTCCTAAAATCCATAAGCCTGTTTTTATACAATCTGTCTTGAAAGTCAAGGAATTCTCTAGAATCAAGCCCTTTTTCAGTACAAATAATTTGAAAATGAGATTGAGCATATAAACGTTGCATATTGATGTCCATTTCTCGCAAATTGGAGATTATTCCTTGTCGAGAATTGTCGTTTTTAGTGAATATTGTAATATATTTTTCCCTTGCCTCTGACATTCGTTCCGCATTGGCAATCATCTTGAACAAATGATCAAAATAGCTGTAGTCAATTTTACCGAAAGACAATCCAAAGAACACTATTTCATTGGCATTATCTAATTCGGTGTATAAGTTATGGGATGTATAATGTTTGCTTGATGTTTTATGGAAACATTCGTAACCTTTACGTAATTTTGTTTCATCTACGCCTAAAATAATAGAATTGTTAGCTACGGATCCATGAATGTGATAATAGTTAAGCTTTTTTGAAATACCCAATTGATTTGCAATAAGATTCAGATCAGTATAGTTAAAAGAACAAATATGATCAAAATAACCGTTTTCAACAACCGCATGCAAAACTTTGCCAGCTATGCTATTCGTGTTAATCGTATTATTGCTTTGAACTTCTGAGATATAATTGTATAATGAGTTCTGAACCTTATAATAATATGCGATATTTTCCTGAATTTCAGATTCAAACTCATGATTAGGGTCTACAATTTGTTTGCTGATATTTGGTGATGCATAATCTAACAAATACCCCTCCAAATCAAACCAGGATTCTTTATGACGTCTGTTCTCCAAATAGTGTTCCAAAAGAGTGTTTTGATGTAGCGGCAGCATAGCCATAAAACTCCCACGTGCAGTACGAGTTGGTAATTCTTGAGGTTTACCTTTTTTCTTCGCAATTGGCCAAAACTTGGAATTCGCAAAATCTGAAAATTTTGTGGGAAGTCCTAAATCCAAATCAAAGCCATTTCCTATAACGAATATGTTATTACTCATTTTCTGACTTTTCCTTAATGATGACGCTTTATCAATACAACATCCGATTGTTGAGATTTAGATTTTGCAGTGTCTTTTCGTTTGTCTTTACATTTGATCTTAAACCCAATACAATTGGTTTCTGTAATGTAATACTTGTTATTAGTGATGTTTGCGACAGTCACAGTGAACTCAATCCAATCCTTTCGATTGAAATTCTTAACTAGAGCTTCTGCCTCATTCTTATTCACCTTATTAACTCGGATTTTTTGTCTGTTATATCCTTCTTTTGAAGTAGTGTAACAATCTGTGATTACTGATGTGTCATCAAATTGGAATAAAACTTTAAATTCCTTGATATCTTGATTTGTAGTATTGATCAATCTGAATCTTTTGCAATGCAAATTCTCCTGAATCATCTCATTTTCACCTTTTAGTGGAACTTTTGACAAAATATCGTCTTCTATATATTGGCATTTCATCACTTGCATTCTATTCTTTAAGAAAGAATACCCCAATGTTATGATAACACCACCTACTCCACTGCAAATAATTCCAAAGATAGCCATATTAATTGAAGTTGAATGTGATTATATTTGAAAAATCGATAGAATAAGTGACATATCTTACATTTATACCTGCTTGACGGCATAAGGTGATGGCTTTGCTTAATAGTTCTTTCGGAACAACAAGATAGAACGTTGCGTTAATCTCTTTAGCATATTTCTTCCATTGACTAGTAGCTTCCTCCCACGTTACACTTGCTTCCGTTTCCACTTCCAAAATAAAACGAACTTTTGTAGTACCTTTCTCTGTCAAAATCACATCTGGATAATTATTGCCTATACAGGCATTTTTTTCCTGCCCTGGATTTGCGTAGATGTCAAAATCTTTTTGATTTAGGACATTCCTTATTTCAGTGATGACCCGATCGTGCAAACTCGCATCTGAAGAATCTCGATTCATAATTATTAATTTGTTGTATTTATTAAAACAATATTGTAAACATCCCCTATATCTCTATCTATTTCCCCATCCTCGCCAATAGCAAAGACTGTAATTCTGTTAGTCTATTCAATCGTTTCTCTGAATAATAGTCAAATTGAAGATTCACAAAACTCTCACATACTATAGAAACACTGCTTTCATCTAAATGCTGCTTTTCTAATTGAGTAATGTATTCCAACAACTGTTTCCCTCTATATGTTAGAGGCGCTAAAAATCTAGGTTGGATCATTCTCACTTCATAATCATACAGACAAGCATGAAAGTTAACTTCTGCAAGATTTTCTTTTACAAGATATGCGACATAATTCCATAAAAAATCATGATCAATTGAAATACCGATGCCTTCACCATTTACATCTGCAATATCTGTGGCTATTGACACATCAAAAAATAGATCATTGCATAAGTTTGTAAGACCAGTAATAAACAATTCCAGATAAGAAACGGAAAATGATCTGTCGGTACATCTTTCTTGAAGCATGAATTGAAACACACCTTCTATATTACTATAAGAGACCAAACAACCACCTATAGTTTTGAGAAATTTCTCCTTATTATCATTACATAAAACATTCTTTTTAGGAATCTCTATCTTCCCGGTTGTATTTAAAACATATTTTGCATCTACGAAATAAACATTCTCGTCGGTAGGATTATAAACTAATAACATTACAGGAATCGGGAATAATCGCCAGTAGTTTTTATGTGCCTCATCGATACAAAACTTCCAATTATCTCCATTGTCATGAAGATAGGAACTACCTGATTTAATCTGAACAGCCATTAATCGTCCTGTTGCATTACTATTTTCATCAACCACTTCAACTTGTCCATCAACCCCTGTGTCAGAGTTCGATATTTCTCGAAAAATCAACCCCATTTTCGACAACAGCAGAGCTGCTTTATTAACACCTATTCGTTCCTTTTTATTCGTATCAATATATTTTGGTAACAACATCACAATCTCTTTTTTTATTTCCCCATCCTCGCCAATAGCAAAGACTGTAATTGGGTTAATTTTAAATTTTCTTGTTGTTTCGAAAGTATGGTGTTAAAGACTGGTGAGGCTTGATTGTGAAAACTCCTCATTTCTTCGTTGTGTGGCAGTGTTATTTGGATTGATTCAATATCATTAGGGCTAATATTAGTCTGAACACTTCCTCCTCCAATACTTAGAATTGCATTTTGTATTTCCGTACTGCTCAGAACAAGGTATAGATATTCCCTCATATCATCATCAACCCTGAACAATCCCACGCGCTGGTTTACAAGGTAACCTTCATCTGGTACAATAGATATTTTACCAACATTCCCTGTTAAGGCCATCACGATATCTCCCTTATGTGCGGTGCTTCTATGTGCGATTTTTGCCTTGTTCTCTGAAACGCAGTCACATTCGTCTCTATATATTGTGTTGTTGCGAATGTTATTTATTTTTATCACAGGAATCCCTTCTTTTTGCCACCATTCACTTTTGAAAGCAAATCCAGATTGTATCTCACAGATGTCTTTGACGACTGCGTTTTCCTTGTCAATCCCGTCCACGAACATCTTGCGGTAAAGTGCTTGCGCGGTTTCCTCCAGCTTGGCAATCATCTGCTCGTTGAGGCGGATGCGGCGCGTCAGCGTCTCGTATTCCGACACGATTTCGCGCTGGCGAGCGATGGTGGGGATGGGAAGGCGCATGTTGCAAAAATCTTCCCAAGTCAAACTGCCACGCACACCGCCAACAGCATAGAAACTGGCCTCGCGGTCAAATTCTTTGCGGGAAAACCACATCATCAAGTAACGGGGCAATAAGACGGTTTTATCAACAACCTCGAACATCGGATATGCAGGCGACATGATGGCAGCATCTTCCTCGAACATCGCAACAGGTATTTTCCCGTCACGGCTCACCTGCATCAAACTACAGGCAAATTGTTCCTTTTCAATCACTTTGTAGTTTGAAAGGTCCGTGCCAATAATATTTGCCACCGAGGGAATGAACGCCTTATCAATCGTGAGACCAACAAGGTTCGTCACCCTCAATTCGCGGTTGCGGACGTTCACTTCGCGGATGTAGTCGCCTAAACGCTGGATCGTCATACTTCTATCCTTTCGACTTTCTTTATTTTCGAATACAGATTTGATTTGGCTACTTTTGCCTCTGGGTAACATGATACTATTCGTTCTTTTATCAATTTGTATTCTGCTTCATATTTAGCTTTTTCAATTTGAGATGCAAGACTGTCGTCTGTTTTACTCGCGGGGTAGAATGTGAAATTTAATATCATTTGAAGCGGGACGGGAACGAATAGGACACCATTTTTAATACAATCTCTTACACTTTCCTCTTTCCTGGGAATGATAAAAATACGATATTCATTTTCATATCTATAAGCCCATCTCTTCAACGACATAATTCTGACATATTGTTTGTCGTCAAAACTATCAAAAAATTCATGATAATATAGACTCGAGGGTTTATACAATTCATCTATTTCATTCTTTTTTAAACGATAATCAACCCGAGAAAAATAAATGTCACATTGGTGTTCTTTTGCAAAGTCATTCAGACCTGATAAAAAATCCATGGTTTTAATTCTCAGACGCAACAAAGGTTCTTTTTCTTTTTTGTAAATTTTCCAAGAAGCCTCCTCGTTAAAAGTATCCATCCTTGCACAAAAACAATATATTTTAGGTTGTTTATATCCATGCAATGCTGAGTAATCTGTATTTAGGTACTTTGTCTCATATGGATCGTACCAACTCTCTGGTGATACGAAGCCAATTTGATGAGGCTCGTTCTCAAGTATTTCAAGTACACGACTTGCGGACATATATTTAAATAGGCTATTCACAAATTTATCGCAATTAACTAATTGCAAAGACAACGTATTTTTGAGTTGCTCTTCTGTTATCATTACTGTTGCCATATTTTATTATAATGTTTTTAATTAAAAATGCTTCTCTCAATCATTATGTCACAAACAATCAAAGTCTTTTATAGTGGCTATTTGGTCCTTAAATCATCTCACCAATATAGTCATCTAAATGTTGATATTCCATTATTCCTCCTCCTGTTTTCTAATATACCCGCGAGTCACTTTGTTGATGGCGATCTCTTCCAGATAGCCCTGCCGCACCAAGTCGGAGAGGTCTTTTCTGGCCGTCATCGAGGAGACGGAGAATTGCTCCTGCAAATCTTTTACCGTAAAAATGGTGTCGGGCTCTTCCATCAGCCGTTGCAAAACCAGAGCCTGCCGCCGGTTGATATTCCCCGCTTTCATAAAGGCGGAGGCCGCCTTTTTCTCCCGTTGCTTCCGCTGGATATAGTCGCGAAGCTGCTGGAAAGAGATTTCCAACGCTCTCAGATTGTATGCCACAAAATACCCCATATCGTTGCCGTCATTTTCCGTATAGCGGAAAGATTTCTCGTAACTGGTTTTCGATTTCGCAATCACCCTTGAGATGGACATGTATTCCGTAAGCTTGTAGTTCTCTTTCAGCATATACCAATAGAACAAAGCACGCGCCGTCCGACCATTGCCATCCACAAAGGGATGCATATAAGCCACCATAAAATGGATGATGATGCCTTTGATGATGGGGTGGATAAAGGTACCCTGATTATCATTGTTGAAAAAGTCGCACAAAGTTGTTACAAATTCGGGAATCTCTTCAAAGGTGGGCGGAGTATGGACAATATCCCCTTCCACCATATTGGCCACCACCACATCGTTGTTTGTCCTGAAACGGCCGGCATCTTCAGGATTGTCCAACGTCTTTTCTGTCATCAGTCTATGGATATACAGCAGCCCCTTCTCTGTCAACGGTTCATCTTTGTGCTCTACTATATACTGGATCGTCATATAGTTGTTGACTATCATCTGTTGCGCTTTGTTTTGAGGCGATTTTTTCTTCCTCAACATCTCTTTGGCCACAATGCGGGTAGTGGAAGCGCCCTCCATTTTGCTGGAATAGATGGCCTCTTCCATTAGGGAACTCGACAAATAGTATTTCTTTTCAGAACTTTGCGAATCATTGTCGGCTTCCCAGAAACTGCCAAACTTCATATCAAAATTATGACATATACGCTGCATCTGACTTGTAACACACAAGTTGATGCCATACTTGTCCCACACAGGAATCATCCCCCTCAACCGCGAAGCTTTCACAAATGTCCATAGCATTTCGGGAGTATAACCTTTAGGCAGAGGTTTATACTTCACTTTGTCCCAGTATTCATAATCAGTGTTTATTTTATTGATAATGGGAACAAGGCCAGCATCAACATCCATCATTACAGCGTCAAGAAGGGTCTTCTTGTCTATTTTAGGCGGAAGTTCTATCATAATTCGTCATTTCAGATTCTGGGCGCAAAGATACAAAAGTTTTTGTATTCTTGATAATTCTTGCAAGTTTTTGCAAAATTTGCAAGAATATTTTTGTTGTTATAATTTATACCCCAACTTCTCAAACAACTCCTTCAGTTCCTTCTTGCTTTCCTCTTCCTGCTTCAACAACTCCCGCAACTCACCTTGCAACTCCCGCATCTTCGCGTCGTAATCGATTTGCTCGTCGCGGTTGCGGAATTCGATGTACTTGCTGGGCACCAAGCTCCAGCCCTTCTGCCGTATTTCGTCTAACGTGGCGGAATAGCAGTATTCGGGCTCGTCGTGGTAGGTCTGTCCGTGTCCTTCCTGCTGCCAATCGTGGTAGGTGCGGGTCACCGCGTCTCGCGTGTCCGGGTCGAGTTCCACATATTTCTTCTCAAAAGGAATGCCTTTCTGGCGGAGATCCATAAAGAGGATTTCGTTCTCGCGGTCGCGGTAGTGGATTTCCTGTCCGTTTTTGGTCACCACCCGCGCTTTCTTGTTGTTGTTCAATATCCACAACGTCACGCTGATATCGGTGGAGTAGAAAAGGTTTCTCGGCAGAATGAGAATAGCCTCCAGTTTGTCGTTCTCAAGGAGTTTTTTCCGGATGGCAAGCTCCGTGCCGTCCGCGCTCAAAGCCCCGTTGGCCAACAGGAAGCCCGCCACTCCGTTGGTGGAGAGTTTGGCGAGGATGTTCAATATCCAGCCGTAGTTGGCGTTGGAGGTCGGCGGCGTGTCGTAGCCGCTCCAACGGGCGTCGTCGGTGAGCTCGTTCTCCTCGCGCCAGGCCTTCTGGTTGAACGGTGGATTGGCCATGATGTAATCCGCCTTTAAGTCCTTGTGCTGGTCGTTGTGGAAGGTGTCGCCCTGTCGGATGTCGGCCGAAATGCCACGGATGGCGAGGTTCATGCGCGCCAGCTTGAAGGTGGTGTTGGTGTTCTCCTGCCCATACACGCTCACGTTCTTCTGGTTGCCGTGATGCGTCTTCACAAACTTCACCGACTGCACAAACATGCCACCGGAGCCGCAACAGGGGTCATAAATCTTGCCGTCGTATGGCTCAATGAGTTCGGCAATGAGATTCACGATAGACTTCGGCGTGTAATATTCCCCCTTGCCCTTGCCTTCCGCAATGGCGAACTTGCCCAGGAAATACTCATACACCCGCCCGATAAGGTCGTTCTCCGAATCCGCAATGGTGTCCAGTTTGTTGATTTCGTCTAACAACGAGGCGAACTTGGTTTTGTCTAACCCGAGGTTGGAGTAGTAGTTGTTGGGCAACGCGCCCGCCAACTGCTTGTTTTTCTTCTCAATATTGCTTAAAGCATCGTCAATGATCTGGAAGATGTTAGGCTGTTTGGCGTTCTCCATAATATACGACCATCGGCAGTTCTCGGGCAGATAAAACACATTCTCCGCCGTGTAGAACTCCACCGTATCGACATACTCTTTCAGTCCCTGGTCCATCAGCTCCTGTTTGCGCTGTTCGAAGCGGTCGCCGGCATACTTGAGGAAGATGAGCGACAGCACAACGTGCTTGTATTCGGCAGGCTCCACGGCGCCGCGCAGTTTGTTGGCCGACTCCCACAGGGCCGCCTCCATGGATTTGCCGGGTTTCTGTTTGGGTTGGGTGTTGGATTTTGTTCTGGGCATATTCTTATTGTTAATCAGGCAATCTTGCTCAAACTATAAGTTTCAACCCGCAAAAATAGCATTTTTCAAGACAACAACTGCATAAAACCACACTTTTTTCGCATCTCCACCCCATTCCAACAACGACAATCCCCCTCCCTTTCAAAAAAACCATCAAAGACACCCTCTTATCTTTCTTTTTCCGTATCTTTGCCGCCTATTAATCCCATCCCTCCCGCACCCGTCTAACGGCCGGAGGAAAACGAACTGAGAAATATGGACACCATACTCATTATATTGGGCGCCGTCTGCCTGCTGGTCGGGCTGGCGGGATGCATCCTGCCCGTTCTGCCGGGCGTGCCGGTGGCATACGGGGGCCTCTGGCTGCTCCACGCCACCAACAAGGTGCAGTTCGGCTGGCGCTTCCTGCTGGTCTGGGGCATCGTGACCGTGGTGGTCCAGATCCTGGATGCCGTGGTGCCGGTCTGGGGCACGAAGGTGATGGGCGGGTCGAAGGCCGGCGTGTGGGGAAGCACCATCGGACTGGTTGCCGGACTCTTCCTCGGCCCTTGGGGCATCGTGCTCGGACCCTTCGTGGGGGCCGTCGCCGGCGAGATCCTCGCCAACAGGAGCGAGAACGGAATGTCGCTCGGACAGGCCCTGAAGGCGGGAACCGGCTCGTTCGTCGGGCTGCTGACGGGCACCGTGCTGAAACTCACCTGCGTGGGACTGATGATCTACTACTTTGTGGCGGCGGTGGTGTGAAGAGGCAGCGAAACTGTTAGCGGTTAGCGGTTTACTGTTGATGAGACGTGACGAGTGATGCGTCTTTTTTCAATTTTTTTCATTAGACCCTATTATTATTCCATATCAAATCACCATTTACTCATCACCTCCCAGAAGACTAACCTATTGAGGCAAAAAATACATTTTTCCTGAACCAAAAAATTCAGCCATTTTCAAAAAAAAAGTTGAAAACGGCTGACTTTTTCAAGAAAAAATTTTTTCCCTGTTTTACCTGCACTTCATATTCGGGAAAGGCGCAGCA
>JAEEGG010006134.1_pt1 | contig 28268 bp, 20 predicted proteins | sample 9134161 | NCBI WGS metagenome assembly JAEEGG01 (sample SAMN16246543, study PRJNA631951) | gut metagenome | biome: gut microbiome; feature: rumen; material: CR-attached | host: Bos | place: Iran: Karaj | collected 2018-10 | reverse complement strand
GGCCTCTATTGCGGCCAGAAAGAGCCCCGACATAGCTTCGTTCTGAAGGAGTTTGGGCTCATAGAAAGGGGTGCTCTCGTCCACCAGGTTTTCAGGGCAGTTGGAGAAGGCGATGACATAGTCGCCGCTGCCGTTGGCCGCGATGCCGCCGGTCTGAGCCAGACCCATAAAGGCCCGCTCTGCCAGGCGCTTGAGGTTGCGGGCGTCAATAGGGGCGTCGGTGGCCACAACTATCATACAACTGCCGTCCACATCCTGGAGGATCCTGTCGCGGAAAGAATAGCGGCCCATCATCTGCCCTATTTCAACCCCGTCAATCTTGAGCACGCCGCCATAGTTGGTCTGTACCAGCACGCCCACGGTATAGCCGCCCATAGAGGCGGGGAGAACGCGCGAAGATGTGCCGATGCCGCCCTTGAGGCCGAAGGCCACGGTGCCGCGGCCGGCACCCACATTGCCCTCTTCTACAGGCCCGTCGTGGGCAGAGAAGATGGCCTCCAGCACATTCTGCTCTGTGACATAGCGGGCGCGTACATCATTCAACGCCCCGTCGTTGGTCTCGCCCACCACGGCGTTCACGCTGCCCACCGTCTCGCAGCCGGGACGGGTAAGAGTGTAGGTCACCAGCGCCCGGATGCCCTCGGCGACATTGAGAGTATTGGTCAGTATGATAGGCGTTTCCAGCGTACCTAGTTCCTGAATCTGAGTGGAGCCCGTCAGCTTGCCGAAACCGTTGCCTACATACACCGCGGCGGGGCATTTCTTAAGAAAGACATTGCCCTGATGCGGGATTATGGCGGTGACTCCGGTGTGCATACGGTCGCCGTTGTCCAGCGTCCTGTGGCCCACTGTGACACCGGCCACGTCGGTTATGGCGTTGTTTTTCCCGGTCTTCATCACGCCAGGGGTGATGCCGTAGTCGCGCAGCCGCTTGCGGGCGGAAGCGTCAACGCAAACGCCCAGGCACAAAAACAGTGAAAGCAGTATTGTCAGGACTTTTTTCATAGCAGATCAGGATGCGCTCCACTTATAGCCGAGTTTTGCCAGGAAATGGCTGGCACCCACGGTATACATTGTCTGAATGGCGCCCACTACGGCGTTGTAGGCATCCACGCTGCCGGGCTCCACCCCGCTGTGAAGCAGCAGGCTGTGGGCCTCGGTGGCCTTGGATCGGAAGAAATCGGCCAGGGCCAGGGCCTCTTCGCTGCCCAGCTTGTAGCCCAGGATGTCTTCCGTGATGTGCTCGTCCATATAGTCAAACCCCTTTTCGCCGCAGAAAAAGGCATAGTCCATATCCTTGTAGGCAGACCAGTCCTTGTCCCAGCACCACGCCACGGCGGCGCCCAGATAGGCCGACCAGGCCAGCACCACTTCTGGATAGCCGTTGAACTCACGTATGGCGTCGGCCATAAAGTCCGGCGCCAACCGCTGCCACATCTGCTCAAAGTCGGGGGTGAGCATTATTTACTTCTCTTGCGTTTGAACCTCTCAAAGATGGCAAACTTGCGTTTGTGGCGATGCTCCTTGAGCTTGTCTATGGTTTCGTTGCTCAGCTTGGGGAAGCGCTTTCTGACCTTTGCGAGCCACTCGCTCACAGATGCCATGGTGTGGCGGTCGCGCTTCTCGGGATACATCTCTGTGTAGCAAATCATAATGCCGGTCTCCTCCACATCGGAGAATTCGTCGTTGATGGCGGTGCCCAGCATCTTCATAGAGGGAGAGCTGTTCATATAGGAGTTGACCAGCGGCGGTATGTTGGTGCCCAGCTTGCGCACCGCCTCCTTGAGGTTGCGGTAGTCGTCCTTGAACTCTACATCCTTGAGAATCAAATCCATAAGGCGTGGATTGGTCTCCGGTATCACCGGTTTGATGGGGCGCACCAGCTCCTCGGGGTCGGGGAAGTGTTTCCACAGGAAGTGGAGTATCAGGTCGCGGGAAGGACGGTCATACGAGGGGTACATCGTCATCTTTCCGAAGAAATAGATGATGCCGGGATGCTCATTTGCCACCGCTGCGATACCGTCCCAGAGATTATCCAGCGCATAGAGCGCCTTGGCTCCGGCGCGGGAACTCTGGTAGTCGGGTGTCACGAAACTGCGGCCAAGTTCCATAGTATGCGGCAGGTACTCCTTGATGAAAGTCTCGCTGAAGTGGAACATATGGGTGGTGGCCAGAATCGGCTGCCCGTCTTCGCGCAGCTTGACGTCGGGACCAAGGATGTAGCGGTAGCCGCCAAGGATGGCCTTGGAGTCGGGGTCCCAAACCACTATCTGCTGGTAGGGAACCTCCATTGTGTCGAACTCGTCTATATCGGCCGCGAGACCGCTGCCGCCGCCACCTTCGCGGAAAGAAATCTCGCGCAGGCGGCCAATCTCCTGCATTACGTTGGGCGCGTTGTGGGCGTCCACCACATAAATAACATTGCCACCCTTGTTGGTGTTGCAAAGTTTCCTCTCCGGGGTCAGTTCGGCCTCGAGTTTATCCAGGCTTATGGGGTCAATGATCTTTTCCATAGCTTACAGTTCGTATACTTTTTCGCGTACCCAGGCAGCCCATTCGGTGTCGGTTTTGCTGTTGTCGAATGTCTCGGGCGGAATGGGTTTGCCAAAGATGATCTTATAGGATTTGTGCTGGCTTCGGTTGAGCTCGTCCGGAAGGAAGAGCATAGCCAGGTTGAATTTTATGCCAAAGAATTTGCACAGATTGGCAATTGTATAGAATCGGTTGGAGTTGCGGCCAATGAAATGCATCGGAATCACCCAGCGGTTTGTGGCGCGGCTCATCTTGATGAAATTCTTTGTCCACGGCAGATCCTGTATCTTTCCCTTGATTCTTCTGGAGCAGAGGCCGGCGGGGAAAATCATCAGTGTGGAGTCGCTCTCATAGAATTCCTTGATCATTGCCGGGAGATTGCGGGCCTGACCGCCGGTTTTGTTTACCGGGGCGCTGATGGGGGCAAGTCCTGGAAGAGCCATCAGAAAGTCGTTTACCAGGAGTTTGATGTCCCGGTCAAAATGCTCTGCAATGACGCTGACATTGGCCACGCCGTCGGCGCCGCCAAGGGGATGGTTACTGGCAAAGGTCATCTTTGCGCCCTCCGGCAACACTACATTTTCCACTCCCTCTACCTCCAGATGCAGATCCAGGCACCTGACGCCGTCTATACAGAAATCAACGCCCTCGTATCCCCTTGTGACTATGGAGTTGATCAAATCCTGATGGATAAATTTCTTAAGCCAATTGATAAGCCACTTGGGAAATTTCTTGCCGGGAAACTTCTTTGCCAGAACTTTTTCCAGGTCAATGGCCCACTCTGGACGGGGCGTGGGGGTTTCACTCATAACACTGCTCATATTTACAGGCTCAAAATTAGTCAAATTTACAAAAACGGCTTTATATTTGTAACAACATTTGTCGTTTATTTTTAACCCGACTTGAAATGAAAAAGTATGCAGTTATTGTCGTTGATATGGTCAACGATTTTGTAACAGGGGTCATCGCACACCCCAGAATCAAAAATATCATAGAGCCCATCCGGGAACTCCTCGAGAAGGCTCGTGCAGCCGGCGTGCCGGTTTTCTATGCCAACGACAGCCACACTCCCGAAATTGACAAGGAGTTCAAGGTTTGGGGTCCCCACGCAGTTGAGGGTACCTGGGGTGCAGAGGTCATAGATGAGCTCAAACCTCAGCCCGGCGACGTTCTGGTGCCCAAGAAGACCTACAGCGGCTTCTTCCAGACTCCCCTGGAGCTTGACCTCCGCGAGAAAGGTGTGGACACCGTGATCATCACCGGCTGGCAGGCAGACTGCTGCTGCCGTCACACCAGTGCAGATGCTTTCTTCCGCGGCTTCGGCATCGTGGTTCCGCGCGAAACCACCGACACCCTGACCGAGGAAGACCGCGACCGCGGCCTGGATTACATCAAGAACATCTACGGCGGCGAAATCTGCAGCCTGAAAGACCTTCCTTTCTGGAAATAACAGAGAATGAAGGTAGGGCTTTTTCTTGACACCTTCTACCCTATGGTAGACGGTGTTATAAAAGTTGTTGACAATTACGCCACCCGCCTTGCCAAAAAAGGCGAGGTGGTGTTGTTTTGTCCCGGAGTGAAAGGCTACGACGAAGCAGAAGACAAGAAATATCCCTACGAGATAGTCCGTTGCCACAGCCTTCCGCTGGGCGGTCTGGATTATTCCCTTCCGCTGGGGTCGGTAGATCCCTCGTTTCAGATACCGCTCTCCCGCAGCAATGTAGATCTGGTTCACATTCACTCGCCGTTTACCCTGGGCATTGCCGGCACTTTCTACGCCAAGATCCACAATGTGCCGCTGATAGCCACCCTCCACTCGCAGTACCGGCAGGATTTCGCCCGCCAGCTGAAGTTGGAGCCGGCGGTAAAGATGGCCCTTTCTACAGTGATGATGACATTTAATGCCTGCGACGAGTGCTGGGCCGTGAATGACGCCATCAAGGCTCTTTACCAGAAGGAATATGGCCTTACAGCCCCGTGCAAGGTGGTGCAGAACGCCACCGACCACGTGCCGGTAGATGACCCTGCCGCTGCCGCCGCCCGTGTAAACGAGCGTTATGGCCTTGAGAGCGATGATGTGGTATTCCTGTTTGTGGGTCGCATAAACTTTATCAAGAACATCGATTTCACGGTGCGTGCGCTCAAGATCCTGAAAGACCGCGGACATAAATTCAAAATGCTCTTCGTGGGTCAGGGACAGGACGAGCATAAACTTAAAGAACTTGTAGAGTCCCTGGACTTGCAGGATATTGTGATAATGGCCGGACTGGTGAGCAAGAGAGAAGATTTGCAGGATCTCTATTCCAGAGCCAAACTCTTCCTGTTCCCCTCGCTCTACGATGCCAACTCCCTGGTGCAGATAGAAGCGGCCTGCCAAAGCACGCCTTCGGTATTCCTTAAAGGCGCCCGCACTGCCGCCACAGTGACCGACGGGGTCAATGCGATAGTATGCGAGCCCACCGAAGAGTCATTTGCCGGCAGGATAGAAGAGGTAATGAACGACGAGGCTTTATACCTGCGCCTCTCTACCGCTGCGCACGACCAGCTTTATGTTGACTGGGACGATGTGGTAGACGGTGTTTACGAGAAGTACCTTGAGATTGTAGAGGCCAAAAAGCAGGATATCGAAGCCCGCAAACTCTCCAACCGGCTCCGCCAGGCATTCCTGCCGGACGTCGAAGATAGCCATCTCTAATAGCTGAACCCAAGATTATCCAGACCCCGGCGCACGTCGGGGTCTTTCATAAATGCATTCCACAGCAGGCCGCTGCGGTAATTCTCTATCATACATACGATAGGCCCCTGGTCTATGGCGATATAACTGGTAGCGAACCAGCGATCTTCCAGGCAGAAGGCATCGTAGAAGCCGTATTCTCCCCACAGGCGGTCGCCCAGATAATAGTAGAAATATTCCATTGCGGCCAGCGATTCCTCCGGCGTGTAGGGCATACTTGCCAGAGCGGCGGTGGGAGCTATTGTGCCCCGGTCGTTGGTGGGTGAAGAGGCAGTGTAGCCGCCCTTGATGTCGCTGGCTGTCAGGCCCCAGCAGCGGTCGCTGTAGCCATATTTATTCTTAGGATTGGCGGCGCAGTATGCGTGGTTTATCCTTGCATGGGCCACGTTCTGGGCCCAGTAATCTGCATAGGCGTCGCTTAGTTTGCGGGGGTCCAGCCCCATAAACGAGTAATGGGCAAAGAACAGGGGCCCGCCGTAGTCCTGGCCAAGCGGCAGGGTTATGTCATAGAATTTCTTGCCGTTGCGGCCGGGCGCCCAGCCGCGGTCGTAAACTTCTTTCGATATCCTGTGTGTGGGCGAAGACGCCGCCAGTACATACACAATCAGCGCCTCGTTCCAGCCTCGTATCTGCATATTCATCTGCCACTCATAGTCCGGCGACCAGTGCCAGTAAAGCACATTCTGCCCGCCGCGGGTGAAATGGTCCCATTCCACAGCCTCCCAAAGGGAGGTGATGGCGCCACGCAGGTTGGTCTCGGCCATATCACGCTTGTCAAAATATGCCCTTAGGGTGAGCAGGCCCTCCATAAGAAAGGCTGTCTCTACCAGGTCGGCGCCGTTGTCGTATGTGCTGAAGGCGATGGCCTTTCCGGTGGTGCCGTTAAGCCAGTGGGAGAAGGCACCGTGAAAGCGGTCGGCCTTGGTAGAGAGGAAATCTACCACCTTCGCAGCGCGTTCGCACCCCTCTTCGCGGGTGATAAAGCCCCGTTCTATGCCCACCGGAATGGCCATCAGGCCAAAGCCGCTGCCGCCGGTGGTCACCGTCTCGCCGCTGCCGAACCTCTCCCGCGCCAGCCCGCTGACAGGGTGAGCATAGTCCCAGAAATACTTGAAAGTGTGCTCCTGCACTTTAGTGAGCAGTTCGTCGGTGGATATGCGGGGGAAGACCTCCTTTTCATCCATTGGCTCGGGGACGGTGGAAAAATGGAAGATATAATCCTCTACCAGTCTGATTCCGAACACCTGTCCTGCAAGAAAAGCCAGAGTATATGAGTGCGAATATCGGAGAGTCTCCTTGGGTTTGAGTATGACCGTCCGTTCGTCTTCTCCGGCAGAAACTATGAAGTCGCCGCCGTCAAACACAATGGACTTGGTGTCGGACAGATCCGCCGGTTTGGAAAAGACAAGCCGGAAAACAGCGCCGTCAACCGGGATGTTCTTCACCAACTGGCGGTGGCGTATGGCAGATCCGCACAACTGTGCCTCCTGAAGTATACCGGACGGCACATCCCCGGCAGGTTTGCTGCAGCCGAAAGCAAGCAGCAAAACAGTTATAAATAAAAACCTTTTCATTTGTGACGACAGGGAGATCCCTCTCCCTGTCGCCTATATAACCCAAAATTATTCGGTCATAGCAGCAACCTCTGCATCGTAGAGAGCCTTGGCCTCTGCTGCAGTGAGGGCGCGGTTGAAGAGGCGGATTTCGTCGACCTGACCATTCTCAAAGCCGCCGATCCACTCGTCTTTCCAGCCCCAGCCTTCTGCGGAGGTGTACTTGACATCCCAGTTGCCAATCATTATCTGCTCGGCGTTGATGAACTTCAGATCACCGGCTTTCTTCTCGCCAAAGATGCAGTCAACCTCGTTTTCGGGGGTGATGTCGGCGCCGTTCAGATAGCAGTGGAAAGTGGAAGTAACATTGTCGTAGGCATAAATGATATGGTTCCAACGGCCAGCGGGAGCCAGGGTGGGCCAGTTATAAGTCTTCACACCATCCTCTTCGGTGAAAGCGTTGGTGGTTTTCCAGATGCCGGCGGGTTTGGGACCGTCACTGGTCTGCTCTTCGCCCTGGAATACGCATTTCCAAGTCAGGAAGCCTGCTCCCTTGTCGGTACGGTCGCAGCTCATACCAAAGTTGCCCCAGCAGCGGTCGTCGGTACGGGTAATCTGGAATACCATAGGTACGGGAACGCAGTCCCAGTCAATTTCGGCGTGTTTCAGCCACATAGAAAGAGACATAGCCTTCATAGTCTTGATGGGGCTGTCAGCAGGGATGTTGAAGCGCAGATAAGAGTCCTTGGTGCCCTGATAGCACTTGTTTCTGCGGCCGGGAACAAAGTTGGCCTCGGTGCCTGCGCCCGATGCGTCGAAGGTCAGATTACCGACCTTTTCGGAAGAGTCATCAAGAGGGAAATAGGCAACAAGTGCATCTGCGGCCACTTCTACACCGCCCTTGGAATCATCCTTTGCGGGCTTGTCGGCGCAAGAAACAGCAGAGAGGGCTGCTGCAACAACAGCAAGAATTACAAATACTTTTTTCATTGTGTAATTAGAATTGATTGGTTAGTAAAATATTGATTAATAGGAATATCCAGGTGATTCGGGAAGAGTGGGATTAAGTTTGCGCTGGGCATCGGGGATGGGGAAATGTTCGTTTTTGCCAGCCTTGAAACCGAGTTTGCCAAGCACTGCAGGTGCCTTGCCGGTGCGTACAAGATCAAAGAATCGGTTCTCTTCCATAGCGAGTTCGGCGCGACGCTCGTCCAGAATGTTGTCCAGAGTTGCCTCTGCGGGCTCCAAACCGGCGCGCGACCTTACCATATTAAATGCATCGTAGGCAGAAATCTCACCCTCTGCGGCTCCGTTTGCAACAGCCTCGGCATATATCAGCAGGATCTCTGCATAGCGGATTATGCGCATATTGTAGTCAAAGCCGTAGCCGTTGTAGGACCAGAGGTTGTAAGAAGAAGGAGTATAAACCTTGCCGTTGTAATAAGGGTTGGGGCAGGAGGCGAGTATTTCGTCGCCCTCCGGCGTGGTGCTTCCGCTGCGAAGGATGGTGGCATCCAGTCGCGCCAGGTCGCCGCGGGCCGTGAGCCAGTCCACAAGTGTCTGGCTGGGCACCTTGAATCCCCATCCTTGCATATTGGAGGGCTGATTGTTGCGTGGCCCCTGTATGAAAGCATAGTAACACAGAGGCGCGTCTCCGCTGCTCTGTCCAAGGGAAGAAGCCTGAATCTCCATCAGGGATTCGGAGCTGTTTTCATATTCCATAGAGAATACGTCGCGGAACACCGGAACCAGGGAGAAGCGATGGCTGCGGATAATCATATCGGCCTCGGATGCTGCGGTAGCCCAGTCTTTGCGGTACAGGGCAACCTTGCTCTTGAGGGCGCGGGCGGTATAAACGGTGAACCGTCCCGTTTCTTTCTTAGGATAGCTCTCGGGCAGGACGGCAATGGCATCCTGAAGGTCATTATAGATGAACTGATACACCTCGGATTCTGATTTTGCGGGGTTGGAGGCCAGTTCTTCTGCTGTCATCATTCTGTCCACGATGGGCACTGAGCCAAACATTCTCACCAGATTGAAGTATGCATAGGCACGGATGACCTTTGCCTCGCCGGCACACTGGCGGCAATATGCCTTGTTTTCGGCGGTGGTCATACTCTTCTCGAATTCCGCCATCTCTTTAATGGCGTGATTGGCGGCCGAAGCTATGTCGTAGAATTTGGCCCACATCTGGTTTACGAGGGTGTTGGTGGCGCCGTATGAGAAATTGTCCATCTCGCCGGCGGTGGCGGCGGCGTCGGAAGGGGTAGAGCCTTTGTCGGCATCTTCGCAGGGCATTTCCAGGACGGATACATATGCAAAGGCATCGCCCTCGCTCAGGCGCAGTGTGGCATATGCGGCACTTACGCTCTGGAAAATGAGCTCGCTCTTGCTATAGTCGGTGCCGCTGGTGGGCATTGTGGCCTCGGTGCGGATATCCAGGAAATCTGCACAGGATGCCAGCAGGGCTATGGTCAAAAATGTATAGATAATCTTTTTCATAATGCTCCGGCTTTAGAAGTTAAGATTGATACCGGCCGTCCAGATGGACTGCATAGGATAAACGCTGCTGTCTATGCCGCTCTCAATGGGAGAACCGCCAATCTCGGTGGTGAAACCGTGATAGCCGAACAGCGACAGGGGACGCTGGGCAGAGAGATATGCCCTGAGGCTCTTCACGCCCGGAATATTCTTGAAGGTATAACCCACCTGAACGTTCTGGATGCGGAAGAACGAACCGTCTTCAACAAAGAATTCGTTGGACTGCTGGATGAAGTTGGTGCCATATGCTTCGGCAGAAGGATAGTTTGTTTCCTTGTTTTCCTTGGTCCAGCGGTGATTATAGAAATCGAGGTCGTAGTTTCCTTCGGGGAACACGCTGCGGTTCATACGCTTGCGGTTCAGGATCTTGTTGCCTATCTGGGCGTTGAGCAGCATAGAGGCGTCCCATCCGCGCCAGGTCATAGAGGCGTTCAGACCAAGTATGAGCCAGGGGATGGGGGCTCCCAGGAAAGTGCGGTCCTTGTCGTTGATTTCGTTGTTGCCGTCAATGTCTTTGTATTTGAAGAATCCGGCATCCTTGATGGTCTGGGTAACGGGGTCCATAAGGGCATCTTTTTCAGAGGTGTAAATGCCGTCAATCTTATAGCCCCAGAAGGCTCCGATAGGATAACCCACGCGGGTGGATGTGCTGTAAACGCCATTCACGGCAGCACCGGGGATCTCTTCGCGGTCTTTGAGTTCCAGCACCTTGTTGTTGATGGTGGTGGCGTTGAAGTTGAGACCATAACCAAAATCGCCCACCTGGTCGGCCCAGTTAAGTGCCAGTTCCACGCCCTGGTTAAGGACTTTGCCGTTGTTTGCCAGCAGGGTGGCGGTGCCGCCGCCGGTGGCTATGGGCGCGTAGAACACTACGTTGTCGGTGGTGCGGTGGTAGTAATCGATCTCGGCGGAGAGGCGGTTCTTGCAGAATGCCATATCAAAGCCGACGTTGAATTCGGTGACGACCTCCCAGCGGAGTTCGTGCTGGAATACCGTCTGGGCACCGACGCCGTCAATCACATTATCGTCGCCGAAAACGCCGGAAGCGCCTACACCGGAGGCTCCCACGATAAGGGTGGAGTTTGCCGGGACGTTGTCATTACCCAGCATACCCCAGCTGGCGCGCATCTTCAAGAAGTCAAAGGTCGTCTGGTTTTGCATAAAGCCTTCGTTGGAGATGTTCCAGCCCAGACCCAGAGAGGGGAAGAAGCCCCACTTCTGCTGGTATTTTGAGCTGCCGTCAGCGCGGAAGGTGAATGTAGCCAGATATTTGTCGGCGTGGTTGAAAGTCGCCCTGGTGAAGGCGGACAGACCGTGATATCTGCTGGCGCCGTCCAGTGCCTGGCGGTTCTTGTAAGAGCCGTTCACCAGGTAGCGGGAGGCGTCGTCAAAGTCGGGAACGCTGTATGCAATGCCGGTCAGGGAGCTGTTGTATTGCCAGCGTGTGGACTGGCCCAGCATCACCGACCAGGAGTTGAGCCCCTTGCTTCCGTTGTAGGTGAGCACATTGTCCAGAATTTGATACAGGGCATACCCGAAGGTCTTGTTCAGGCTGCTGATATTGGTTCCCTGGCTGCCTCCGACATAGTTTTCCGGAGTGTAATTCTGATTGTCGTAGAAGTCAAAATCGAGGTTGTATGAAGTTTTGAACTTCAAAACGTCCGGGATTATTGTGAAATCGGCATATACAGAGAATACATCCTTGAGGCCGGTACCGCGGCTGCGGTGGTAAAACGCATTTGCCACGGGGTTGCCATAGGCGTTGGGGAAGCCGTAGAGCTGGGGAGAATCAAACTTCTCAGGATAGGCGACGGCATTGGCTTCGTTGTAGATGTTGTATACAGGAGGATTCACGAAAGCCTGGTAGTAAACGCCCGAATCGGCATTGTTCTGCCAGGAGCGGGACAATACATTGTTGACGCCTACGGTGAGCCAGTCGGTGGTTTTCTGGTCCAGACGGAATCGGAAGTTCAGACGGTTGTAGTCGTTCTGGGCGTAGTTCATAATACCGTCCTGATAGAAATAACTCAGGCCGACGGAGTAGTTGGTGCCTTCGTTGGCGCCAGAAAGATCCAGCGAGTGGCTGTGGGTCAGGGCCGGATGAACCAGGGAAGCATACCAGTCGGTGTTGCCGGGATAGTCGGAGGCACTGATTGGAGTGTATCCAATGGTGTTTACGTTGGCCTCGTTCATAAGCTGGACATACTGCTCTGTGTTGGTGAGTTTCATAATGTGGGTGGGTGTCTGCACACCGGCATAGCCCTCATAGGCCACGTTCACGTGTCCGTGAGTGCCCTTGCGGGTGGTCACCAGCACCACGCCGTTGGCCGCGCGCACACCGTAGATGGCAGATGCAGACGCATCCTTGAGCACGGTGAGCGACTCGATGTCGTTTCCGGAGAGGAAGTCGATGTTGTCCACAAACACGCCGTCCACGACATAGAGCGGGTTGGCATAGTCGCCAATTGAGCCCACGCCGCGGATTTTAACGGCCGGACCGGCGCCGGGGGCGCCGCTCTGAATCACCTGAACGCCGCTCATCATACCTTGAAGGGCGCTCATAGGGTTGGCGGAAACCTGTTTTGCAAGTTCTCCGCCCTTGACAGTCACGATAGGTGCGGTGAGGTCCTTGGACTTCTGGGTGCCGTAGCCCACGACCACCACCTCGTCCAGGAAGTTGACATCCTCTTTTAACAGGATGCTTTCGGGGAAGCTTTTAGCAGGATAGGTCTGGCCGGCATAGCCTATGCAACTGACCTCCACCAGGGCGTCGGGTCCCGACACCATAAGGGAGAAGTTGCCGTCGAAGTCGGTTGAGGTACCGTTGGTGGTGCCTGCCTCCATAACGGTGGCGCCGATAACCGGTCCCAGATCGTCTGCGATAGTTCCCTTCACCTGATACTGCGCTTGCGCGCCCAGCGCAAACGACAATACCATAAGTGTTGTGAGAATAAATCTTTTCATCAGGATATAGATTGGTTATTTATTGTATTTGAATCCGAGTTTTTCCAGGCCGTCCCTGATTTCCGGACAGCTGCCGAACAGGCGCCAGAGCAGGCCGCTTCTGTGGTTCTCAATCATAACCGCTTCGGGGCCTTGGTCTATGGCCAGGTAGTGCCTTAACACCTGCTGCTCTTCAGGCAGCGTATAATTGACCGCGTCGTAAAAGCCGTAGGGGCCGAAGGTGCGATTGTCCTTAAGCAGGCGGCGGATAAACGCCATACTCTCTTCAGGAGTATAAACGATAGACGATACAGCCGCCGTGGGGCTCACGGTGCCGTTTTCTTCCGGAGTGCCGGGATAGTGGCCGGCATAGCCCAGAAGGGCGTCGTCGCTGCTGGTGAAGCCCCAGAAATCTTCGCCCAACTGCTTTTCGGGATGGTCTTTGGCATATTCGCGGTGTATAAGGCACTGGTTGCGGTTGCGCTCGAAATAGTCGGTGTAGCCGTCGACAAGGCCGCGCGGGTCAAGGCCCAGGAAAGAGTAGTGGGTAAAAAACAGCGGCCCTCCGTAGTCCATACCTATGGTCAGGGGGATGCCGTAGTATTCCTTGCCGTTGTAGTAATAGGGGCTGGTCTTGTAAGAGGCTTCGTAGCACTCTTTTGTGATGGGGTAGGTAGGGGACGATGCCGCCAGGATATAGGTTATCAGCGTCTCGTCAAAGCCGCGGATGCGGTGGTTCATCTTGAAATCGTAGTTCTTGGACCAGTGCCAGTAGAGGCTGTCGGTGGCCTGGGTATACCAGTTCCACTCGATGCCCCGCCAGAGGCTGTCGCAGCGCTGTTTCAGACTCTCGTTTCCGGTCCACTGGCGGGTGGTGAGGATGCCCTGGGTCAGGAAGGCCGTCTCCACCAGGTCGCCGCCGTCGTCGTAGCGGCTGAAAGGATAAGCCTCGCCGCTGTCGCCGTCGTACCAGTGGGCCCAGGCGCCGTGGAAACGTTCCAGACGCTCCAGGCTGGAGATGATCTTTTCCAGACGGGCTTCACCCTCTTCGCGGGGGAAATATCCCCTCTCGGCGCCGGCTATTATGGCCATCATTCCAAAGCCGGTGCCGCCGGTGGTCACTATGTTGCCGTGGACGTCCTCGTTGCGCTCACGCGCCATACCGGTGTTGGGTTCGGCAAATTCGGTGAAATATTTTATGGTGGCCTGCTCTATGCGGTCCAGAATCTCTTCGTCGGAGGCTGGCTTCGGGGCGCAGGAAGCCAGTGTCAGCAGCATAGCTGCCAATAGCGGGGCCAGGCGATTCATAACTATTCGTTATAAGTGAAGGTTACGAAGTCTTCTGCAGATGAGTCTGCGGCAATGAACAGACGGAATTCCCCAGCCTCGGGGCCAAATGTCATATCCTTGCGCCAGAAAGAGAGGTCCTCCGGGGTGATGGTGAATTCCACATCGCGGCTTTCGCCGGGTTTTAGGGTAATGCGCTCGAAACCGCGCAACATCTTGAGCGGACGGGTCACGCTGCCCACCATATCGCGCAGATAGAGTTGAACCACCTCGGTGCCCTCGCGGCTGCCGGTGTTGGTTACAGTGGCCTTGGCGGTAATGCTTCCTTTGGGACCGAAGCTATCGGCGGAGAGTTCAGGTTTGCCGTAGCTGAAAGTGGTGTAGGTGAGGCCGTAACCGAAGGGGAACAGCGGGGTGTTCTCGCAGTCCAGATAGCGGCTCTCGTATTTTGCACCGGGATGCACATAGGGGCGGCCGGTGTTCTTGGCGTAGTAGTAGATGGGAACCTGCCCAAGATTGCGGGGGAAGGTTACGCTCAGGCGGCCGGTGGGGCTTGCCTCGCCAAACAGGAGTCTTGCCACAGCTTCTGCGCCCATTGTGCCGGGATACCAGGCTTCAAGCACAGCGTCGACAAGTTCAACCTCTTCGCTGATGTCCAGCGGACGGCCGTTCATCAGCACCAGTACTATGGGCTGCCCTGTGGCGGCAATCCTTTTCAGCAGTTCGCTCTGTACCTCCGGGATCTTGATAGAGGTGCGGCTGGCGGCTTCGCCGCTCCAGTCGCAGGGCTCGCCCAGCACCATAACTACGACACAGGCTTTTCGTGCCGCGTATTCTGCCAGGTTGAAACCGGCCTGCCCATCTTTTTCAACGTCGCAGCCAGGGGCGTAGGTCACGCTGCCGGCCATTTCTTTAATGCCGTCAAGCAGACTCTTCACACCATCAACCTGTCCGGCACCGCGCCACGTGCCCAGAAGGTCGTCGGCGCTGTTGGCCAGGGGACCGATCACAGCCACGCTGGCGCCTTGTTTCAAGGGGAGGATGTTGTTATGGTTTTTGAGCAGCACGCAGCTCTCTTCTGCAAGGGTGCGGGCGGCAAGCAAGTTGGCGTCGGTTTTGGTTTCGGTCGCTTCGCGCTCTGCGCTGCAATATCTGAAAGGATCTTCAAACAGCCCAAGGCGGGCCTTTACGGTGAGAACGCGGCGCACCGCCTCGTCCAGGGTCTTCTTGCTTATCTTGCCCTCTTCCACGGCTTTTTTCAGAAACTCGTCGTAGCCGCCGCTCTGCATATCCATATCGTTGCCGGCGTTCAGGGCCTGGATGCTGGCATCCTCAAGGTCCTTGGATGTGCCGTGGTTTATCATCTCCATAATGCCGGTGTAGTCGCTCACCACAAAGCCGTCAAAGCCCCACTCGTTTCTCAGTATCTCTGTGAGCAGGTGGGCATTTGCCGTGGCGGGGGTGCCGTCATATTCATTGAACGAGGCCATCACTGTCTGGGCCCCGGCATCCACTGCGGATTTGTAGGGAGGCAGATAAAACTCGCGCAGCCAGCGCTCGCTCATATCCACAGTGTTGTAGTCACGGCCGGCGTGGGGTGCACCATAGGCTGCAAAATGCTTCACGCAGGCGGCTATGGTCATAGGGTCGCTCAGGTCGGCGCCCTGATAGCCATATACCATAGCGCGGGAGATGGCGCTGCCCAGGAAGGCATCTTCGCCGGCACCTTCGCTGATGCGGCCCCAGCGGGGTTCCACGCAAATGTCGCACATAGGGGAGTAGGTCCAGTGCAGGCCGGCGGCTGCAGCTTCGCGGGCAGCTATGCGGGCGCTCTCCTGAATCAGCTCCGGATCCCAGCTGGCGCTGATGCCCAGGTTGATGGGGAATATGGTTCGGAAGCCGTGAATCACGTCATAGCCGAACAGCAGCGGAATGCCCAGACGGGTCTCGTTCACCGCAATCTCCTGAAGTTTGCGGGTATACTCTGCGGTGTAGGCGTTGAAGATATTGCCGCACTTGCCCGCGCGGATATCGTCTACATAGCCGTCTCGGATGCTTGGGCCGGTCACGTCCCAGTCGGAGGTGTAGAGCACCAGCTGACCGATTTTCTCTTCCAGCGTCATAACCCTGAGCAGAGAGTCAACGATGGGGTACGTCTTGTTGAAGTTGGCGGCCCTTGCGGGGTCTTCTCCTGTCTGAGGCGCGGTGGCTTTGCCTCCGCAGGAAACTAAAGCCAGCAGGGCAAAAAAGTATAAAAATGATTTTTTCATCTGCCTATAGGAATAAATTTTTTAAATATAGGCAGAAAAATGAAAAAAACGAAAAAATTACCGGTTAACCTCTACCCGGATGCCTTTTTCGGAAGAATCCAGGGCACCGAAGATGGCCCGCATTGCGGTGAGGACCTCCTCGCCGCTAACCGGAGGCTGTACGCCCCGCTCCAGCGCATCCACAAACGCATCCATCACACCGCTCTTGGTCTGGTTGTCGTTGGTCTGGATGCGGTCTATGTCCAGCGTCTGAACCTTGCCGTCTTTGCTGATAACCTTAAGCGAGCAGGCGGGATCGTCGTAGATGCGGATGATGCCCTCGGTGCCGTAGATTATGGTGCTGTTGTCTTCCTGTCCGTAGAAGGTCCAGCTGGCGGTCATAGTGCCCACGGCGCCGCCGGCCATCTCAAAGATGCATATCGCATTGTCGTCCACGCCAATGGGGCTGCCGTCGGCGTATTTCTTGTCTATGGTAGAGATGCGGGCGGTGACGGCGGTGATGGTGTCGTCAAGAATGTACTGAATCAGGTCGGTCTTGTGGATGCCAAGGTCGGCCAGCACGCCCATCACGGCGGCTTTCTTGTCGAAGAACCAGGTGCCGGGACCCGGGGTGATGCTCCAGGTCTCGGGGCCGGAGTGGCCAAAGGTGGTGCGGAAAGAGACCACCTTGCCTATTGCGCCCTGCTTTATAAGTTTGCGCGCTTCGGAGTGCGCCAGGGCAAAGCGCTGGTTCTGGCCTATCATCAAAAAGCGGCCATACTGCCGGGCGGCGGCCACCATACGCTCGCAGTCTTCTATGTTGGTGGCCATAGGCTTTTCGCACAGCACGTGCTTGCCCGCCTTGAGGGCGGCGATGGTGACATCGGCGTGCATATTATTGGCCACACACACGCTCACGGCATCGATATCGGGGCATTCCAGCAAATCTTCTACAGTATCGAAGACTTTGCCGACGTAGCGCTCTGCCATTTGCCGGGCACGTTCTGGCGCCAGGTCAAAATATCCCACCAGACGGGCGTTTGGGTTGTCAAAATATTCGGGAATATGCCTCACTTGCGAGATTTTTCCGCAGCCGATAATGCCGATGCCTTTCATCTGTTTTTGATTAGGTTAAAGGTTTGTGACCATAAATTTACGAAAAAATTCTTACCTTGGCAGTATGAAAAGAATTCTTTTGATTTTGGCGGTGGCGGTTATGACCTCCTCCTGCGGCATTCTGGCGAATGTCGATCCCAATCTTGCCCTCTCCGGAGCATCCAAGGCTATACAGGCGCTCACCATATCTGACGAGCAGATTCAGGCGTACGTGCGCCAGTCTGTGATTCAGATGGATGCGCAAAACAAGGTGAGCCCGGCCACCAGCAGCTACAGCAAGCGGCTGGCCAACCTGACCCGCGGTCTTACCGACGTGGACGGTCTCCCGCTCAACTTCAAGGTATATGAAACCAAGCAGGTAAATGCCTTTGCCTGCGCCGATGGCAGCGTGAGGGTCTACAGCGGCCTTATGGACCTGCTCAGCGACGATGAGGTGCTGGGCGTGATAGGCCACGAAATAGGCCACGTGGCGCTAAAGCATTCCAAGAAAGAGATGCAGAACGCATATCTTACCAGTGCCGCCCTGGACGGACTGGGCTCTATGAGCACATCCCTCGCCTCTCTCTCCCAGTCTCAGCTGAGAGCATTCGGCGAAGCCGCTCTGAATGCAAGATATTCCAAGAAACAGGAACTCCAGGCCGATGATTACGGCTACGAATTCCTAAAGGCAAAGGGCAAGAACCCCATTGCTATGATCAAGAGCTTCCAGAAGATGCTGGCGCTTAAGAATTCGCAATCCTCAGCCACCAGCAGTTCTATGAATCAGCTGCTCTCTTCGCATCCTGACCTGGAGACCAGAATCAACAGGATAGCCGAGAAGGCAATCGCCGACGGCTTCGTAAAGGTAAAACAGTAATTATTCAGCGGGGCTGAAATCTTCTTTACCCACGCCGCACAAGGGGCAAACCCAGTCTGCAGGGAGGTCTTCGAAAGCGGTGCCGGGAGCGATGCCATTGTCGGGATCGCCGGCTGCGGGGTCATATTCATACCCGCAAACGTTGCAAGTGTACTTTTTCATTTGATATAGGGTTTATTGGAGTTTGCTGACAAAAGCCTTGCCGTACTGCTCGCAGGCGGCCAAGGCGGCGGCATCGGGATTCCACTGGGCGCGGATACCTTCGTCCACAATATTGAAGCCCGCTGAGGCAAGATGCTCGGACAGGAGTTTGACACCCTCGCCGCTCCAGCCGTAGCAGCCAAATGCGGCGGCAGATTTCTTCTTGAGTTTCAGGCCCTTGACCATCTCCAGCAGACCGGCCACGGCATAGGAGTAGCCGTTGTTGATGGTGGGGGAGCCCAGCAGCAGCGCTTTGGAGTGGAATATCTCGGTCAGGATGTTGTTCTTGTCAAATTTTGCGGCGTTGAACAGCTTGACCGTGACGGCGCCGTCGGCCGCCTCTATGCCGCGGGCGATGGCCTCCGCCATTGCGCGGGTGCCGTTCCACATAGTGTCATAGACTATGGTTATCTGGTTTTCTGCGTAGGCGTCGGCCCAGAGCAGATACTGCTGCACGATGGAAGCCGGGTCGCGGCGCCATATCACGCCGTGACTGGGGCAGATCATTGCCAGCGGCAGGTTCATTGCCAGAATCTCCTTGACCTTGCGGGTAACCATAGGGCAGAAGGGGGCCAGGATGTTGGCGAAGTATTTCTCTGCCTCGCGCATCATCTCGGCCTGGGGCACCTCGTCGTTGAAGAGGCTCTCGCTGGCATAGTGCTGGCCAAAACCGTCGTTGGAGAACAGTACGCCGCCGCAGCCGTTGTAGTAGCTGAACATTGTGTCGGGCCAGTGGAGCATAGGCGCCTCTATGAAGTTGAGGCTCTCGCCGCCGCCCAAATCCAGTTTGTCGCCGGTCTTGACATTTACATAATTCCAATCCTGGTGATAGTGGCCGCGGAGGATGGCTTCGCCCTTGGCGGTGCAGTAGACGGGGGTGCCGGGGATTTCCCTAAGCAGCTCGCGCAGTGCGCCCGAGTGGTCGGTCTCGTTGTGCTGCATCACTATCGCATCTATCTTGTCCAGGGGGATTTCTTCTTTGAGCCGCGCCACAAACTCTTTGTCGTAAGGACCCCACACGGTGTCCAGCAATACGGTCTTGGAGGCGCCGCGGATTAGGTATGCATTGTAACTGGATCCGCGGCGGGTAGAAAGCTCGTTGCCGTGGAACATCTTGAGCTCCCAGTCGACCTTGCCGACCCAGGAAATATTGTCTGTTATTTTCTTTGCCATACCACAAAGTTAATGAAAGTTTTTTACTAAATTTGAAGTCTACCTCTGAATAATCAAGATCAATAAATAGAGTATGAAAACATTTAAAATTTTATCGTTCGTGGCCGGCATCCTGGCACTCACCGCATTAGCTTCCTGCGCGGAGAAAGTGGAGGACCCGTTCATCCAGATTGAGGGTCAAAAGGCATTCAATCTACAAAAAGAAGGGACCAGTGTTCAGGTCAAAGTCCTTTCAAACCGTGACTGGAAAGCACGTATCGCAGGTGATGCTGATTGGATTGTGGTGGAACCCGCTACTGGCAAGGCGTCTTCCAATGCAACGGATGTTACAATCACGGTTCTTGCAAATAACAAGACTAACCGTGATGCCGTAATCGAATTCTATACAGGTACTGCTTTTGATGTGGTCGAAATTACGCAGGAGGGTCCCGCCGGTGATGCAACGCCCAAGCCTTCGGGAAAAGGGACGTTAGAGTCCCCGTATAATGTAGCAGCCGCTCTTCAGGTAGCATCCGGCCTCAGTTGGACATCCAACGACAATTGGGAAAAGGCCGGTCCTTACTACGTAAAAGGCAAGATCTCCAGAATTGGAAAGGATAAGAGCACAAGCGCAGATTTGACCTATGCTCAGAGCGGCAACTTCAGTAATGCTACATTCTACATCTCCGATGACGGCTCTACAAACGACGAGTTCTATTGTTACAGATTGTCTTATCTTGGCAACAAGAAGTTCACTTCGGGCCAAACTGATATTGAAGTCGGAGACGAAGTTGTTATCTATGCCGAATTGATGAACTACTCAAACAATACTCCGGAGAACTCGGGCGGTTATCTGTACTCTCTCAATGGCGAAACCAGCGGAGGCACCACTCCGGAGGTGCCTGCCGGCAATCCGGAAGGCGACGGATCAGAAGCATCTCCGTACAACGTGGCTGCAGCTCTGCAGGCAACAGCAAACCTCAGTTGGACATCTAACGATAGTTATCAAAAAGTTGGCCCGTACTACGTCAAGGGAAAGATTTCCCAAATAGGTAAGGATAAGGATACTGGCGCAGACTTGACTTATACCCAGAGCGGAACATTCAGTAATGCAACGTTCTATATTTCTGATGATGGATCGACTAGTAACGAATTCTATTGCTACAGATTGTCATATCTTGGCAACCAGACGTTCTCTTCAGGAATGACCGATATCAAGGTAGGAGATGAAGTGGTAATATATGCTGAATTGATGAACTACCGCGGCAATACTCCCGAGACTGTCAACAAGAGCGGTTATCTGTTTTCGCTCAACGGTGATACTGGCAGCATCACTCCCGTAGAGACCGTTACCGGCACTGTTGCAGAGACGATTGCTGCGGCAGATAACAGCGGTGTAGTTATTCCAGAGGCAACAATTATGGCGAAGTCCAAGGCAGGAATCGTCGTTGCCGACGCAACCGGCTCCGTATATCTATTCTTCAACAGTAAGAACGGAGAAACCGTGCCTGACGTCGCAGTTGGAGACAATGTAAAGGTAGAAGCCACAAAGAGTACATATGGCGGTATTCCGGAATTCACAAAACCCACCGTTACAAAACTGTCGGGCGGAACCGCCGTGTATCCCGAACCCAGGGATTTGAATCCCGTCGCTGCCAGCTATGAGTCTGCGGTTACGGAGTTCGTGACATTGACGGGAACACTCAAGATTTCCGGCAACTTTGTCAATATAGAAATCAATGGGGTCGACCCTGCTTCCAGACAGGGCTCCGTGTCCCAGCCTCTCGATTCTTTCGGCGTTAATTCCTTCGATGGCAAGCAAGTTACTGTAACCGGCTATTTCACCGGTATTACCACAAGCAAGGATGTCAAGTACATCAATATTGTCATAACCGACATTGCTCTTGCAGACCCTAACGCAAAATATTGCAATGTCACCCCGGCGACCATAAGCGCAAAGGCTGACGCCACTTCTGCAACGTTCACCATCTCTGCAAATGCCGCTTGGACCGTTACCAGCGACAACGAGGCATTCGTTGTGTCACCCGCTTCCGGCGATGCTGATGCTACCGTAACAGTTACCTTCTCTGCAAACGAAGGCGACTCACCCCGCGTTGCCAACCTTACAGTCGTATGCGCTGACGCGAATGTTGAAACCGTAGTTGTTCTAACTCAGTCAAAACCCTCCAGTGGTGAGAAGCTCACTATTGAGATAGACTTTAATACAGAGATAGCGGCGCTGCCTCAGTCCAAAGACAACGGCATCACAGATGCCACCGTCACTCTTGAGGGCTATGAGTTCAAATTGCACGCAGAGGGTAAGACTGACGGTAAAGATAACGTATGCTACCAGGCTAAGTCGGGTGGAAAACTCTGCTTGTTGATAGGCCGGCAATACGCATATCTCCAACTGCCTGCAATAGAAGGGAAAGCTCTTGCCAAGATAGAATTTCTTACCGGAGCAGGAGCTTCCAACAGCGTCGTCGTGGATGTGGCGAAGGCTGACGGCTCCCGCTTGAATGTCAATAACACCGCTATGCCACAGGGAACTACCTTTGCATGGGAGATTACAGGCGAGGAAGGAATGGCATACAAACTGCTGGTTGTCTCCAACCATAACGCCCAGTTCCAGAACCTTACTCTCACCTACGAATAGCAGATGAACACCTCCCGATATCTTTTCAGGTTGCTTGCGGTGGCCATTGTGGCCATCGCGGTGATAGCCTGTGGTCAGAAGGAGGGTCCAGCGTTTAGCCTGAGTGTTAAATATCCCTTTATCGACGGAACACAGGGCTCACAGTTCTTAAGCGTAAATACGTTGTCCAGCCAGATATGGACTCTTACCCTCAGCGATGGCAGCGGCGGTACCCCCGACTGGATTACCATAAACCCCGCAACCGGAACCGGTAGTAAGTCTTCTGTCAGCGTATATTGGGAAAGGAACGATACCGGCAACGCGCGTACGGCGGTAATAACGGGTGCTTGCGGAGACCAAACAGCCTCTATCTCCATTACGCAAGATCCATACGGACCTCACAGGGATAATGTCCCTGGCTGGCTGGAACTTCCCGCAACGAACGATCCATCGCTTTATTTCATAACTCACGACAGTTCTTTCAACAAATGTGGCCGCAATTACTCTTACTACTGGGATGTGAATGCGCTGGTGGCCCGATGGGTGGCATATCCGCTGAACAGCAAGTTGATGGGTAGTGGTAGCCGCACAGAAGCATGGGCTCTCGACCCAAAGCTACCGAGTGACCTACAACCCAAACTATCTGAAGGAGGATATCGTGGCGCTTATCATACAGGAAACAGCGACGGAGGTTCCTCTTATTATGATCGCGGACACCAGTGTCCGTCTGCCGATCGCCTTAACTATTCCGACAATGTCCAGACCTTCTACGGCACCAATATGACGCCTCAGGATCCCGACTTGAACGGAAAAATATGGGCTTCGCTTGAGCAGTATGTCCGTGACAAGTCCAGAGTCTTTGATACGTTATACGTGGTTACCGGGTGTGTTGTGGAGGGGAGCACTTCTTTCGCCTTCGACAACGAAGGTAAGAAGGTTACCGCTCCCGTTGGCTACTACAAGGCGCTGTTGGGTTATCAGAAGAGTCGTGCGGTTGGCATTACCGCCCAGACCTACGGGTATACCGGCGTGGCTTTTTATTTAGAGAACAGGCCCTACATAGACAATAACTACAAATCATACGCAATGACTATAGACGAGCTGGAAGCGAAAACCGGCGTGGATTTCTTCGTGAATCTCGCCGCTGTGATTGGAAGGGACCTGGCAGACAAGGTAGAGAAAACAAAAGATACTTTTTGGAATAATTAGCCATGAAAAGAATAGCAATGATAGCAGCGATGCTGCTGCTGACAATAGGCGCATTTGCCCAGAGCAGGACATACGTCATAGGGTTCTACAACCTGGAGAACCTCTTTGACATATACGACGATCCCGCCAAGAACGACAACGAGTTCCTCCCCGACGGAGCCAACGCCTGGACCCAGGCCAAGTATGAGAAGAAGCTCGCCAATATGGCCAAGGTGATCCGCGCAATGGCGGAGACCAACGGCCGTTACCATACGATACTGGGCGTAAGCGAGATAGAAAACCGTTTGGTGCTTGAGGACCTGGTGGCGCAGCCCGCCATCGCCGACGCCAACTATCAGATTGTGCACTACGACGGTCCTGACCGCCGCGGCGTGGATGTGGCGCTGCTCTACAATCCCAAGCAGTTCACATTCCTCGATTCCGAGTCGATTCCCTTCACCTTCGAGGGGAGCGAGATCGACTTCAGCGACATCGACAAGGATTACTTCCGCACCCGCGACATCCTCATGGTGCACGGCACCATTGCCGGCGAGCATTTCGCCTTCTACGTGATGCACCTCCCGTCGCGTGTGGGCGGCAAGGGCGGCAACCTCCGCAGCCGCGGCGCCGAAATCGCCTACCGCCACAGCCTAACGATGATGGAGAAATATCCCGGCATCAAGATAGTGGCCATGGGCGATATGAACGACGACCCGTTTGACGAGAGCATGGCGGTGTATTATCACGGCCGCGAAACTCTGGAGGAGGTCGGCCCCGAGGATTACTTCAATCCCTTCCTGAGGATGATCAAGGACGGCCTCGGCTCGCTCTGCTATCAGGGTCAGTGGAGCATCTACGACCAGATTCTGGTCAACAGCAACCTTGCGCTGGCTCCCCAGGGCGGCCTCAAGCTGATGCCCATCAACAAGGGCTATTACGGCCGTGTATACAAGAAACGCTTCATGATGACCAAGAGCGGCCAGTACAAGGGCTATCCCTTGCGCACCTTCTCCAACGGCGGCTTCATAAGCGGCTACAGCGACCATTTCCCCACCTACATCGTAATTAGTAAAGATGAATAATATGATAAAGAGACTTGCATTTTCCCTGGCGCTTCTGCTCCTTTCAGCTGCTATGTGGGCCCAGTTCCCGACGGGCGGAGTTAAGGGCGTGGTAGTTAACCGCGCTGGGCGCGTGCCGGTTCCGGGTGCTGCAATCACCCTGAGCCAGGGCGAGACCATCATGGCGACCTGCACTACCGACGCTAACGGCGCCTTTCTTATTGAAGGCCTAGCCGACGGCGTCTACGCTATGACCGTGGTTGCCGACGGCTTCACCCCCGCCGACGTGAATGTCACCGTGGACAAGGGGTTCGTGAAGGATATGATGTTCCTTTCGCTGATTCCGGAACAGGTGGTCTCCGAACTCGACGACTCCAGTTTCGTGGAGTTTGACATGGACGATTCCGGCTTCACCGACAACCCCACCATCATGTACAGTACCACCGACGTCTTTACCAACGTCGCCGGTTACGGCTTCAGCCCCATCCGCTTCAAGAACCGCGGTTACGAGAGCGAGAGCCAGGACGTATATCTGGCGGGCGTGAAGATGAACGACGCCGTTACCGGATATTCTCCCTTCAGCCTGTGGAGCGGTCTCAACGAGGCGATGCGCAGCAAGGAGAGCACCATCGGCATGGAGTCGGCCGACTATGGCCTGGGCCACTTCAACGGTATGACCAACATCCTGGGTACTCCGTCGGCGGTCCGTCCCGGCTGGCGTTTCAGCGTGCTCACCAATAGCGCGTTCTACCGTCTCCGCCTGATGGCCACCTACGCCTCCGGCTTGCTGGACAACGGCATCTCCTACGCCGTCAACGTATCGGCCCGCCTGGGCGGCAACGACTGGATAGAAGGTGTGTACTACAAGAACATATCGTACTATGCCGGCATAGAGAAAAAGTTTGACGACGATAGCCGTCTGGCGCTGTTCTCATTTGCCAACACCGGTCAGCGCGGTGCCCAGAACGCATCGACCCAGGAGGTCTACAACCTGATGGGCGACAATATGTACAACAGTAACTGGGGCTACCAGAACGGCTTGGTGCGCAACGCCCGCGTCCGCAAGACATTCGAGCCGGTGACGGTGCTCAAGTATTCTGCCTCGCCCTCCGACAAGCTGGATCTGTCGGCAACCCTGCTCTACCGCTGCGGATACAACGGCTACACCGCCCTCGACTGGTACGACGCTCCCGATCCGCGTCCCGACTACTACCGCAACCTGCCCAGTTACTACTATATGGACGACGACGATTACAACCGTCTGAACGAGGGCAAGTACAATTGGGCTACCGAGTCGTGGACCGACCATTCCAAAGATTATGCAGGATATCAACACATAAACTGGGACCGTCTCTACAACGTGAACTACAGTCAGGTGGACGGCCGCAGCAAGTATGCGCAGGAGCAGCGTCACGTGGACCAGCGCGACCTGAACCTGGCTTTGTCGGCATCCTGGTACGCAACCGATGAATTCATCCTGAACGGCGGATTTGAGGGCAAGATCAACCGCACGGAAAATTACAAGAAGATTGCCGACCTGCTGGGCGGCAAGTACTACGTGAATATCGACCAGTTTGCTGAGCGCGATTTTGCCAGCAATGAGGCGCTGATCCAGAACGACCTGGATTATTTCCTTACCCACGGCGAAGCCGAGGAGGTGACCAAGGGCGGCAAGTACGGATATGACTATTACGCCCACATCCGCAAGGCACGCCTCTGGGCCAACGGCATCTACACCAACGGCGGTTTTTCCGCATCGTTGGGTGCGACCCTCGGCTATGAGACGTTCTGGAGGGAAGGCCTTATGCGCAAAGGTCTCTTTGCGGGCGTTGACGATGCCGGCAATGAGATAAGCTATCAGGGCAGGACCCTTACCACATACGATTCCAAGGGTCGTCTGATTACATCAAAAGGCAAATCCGATGTCTGCAAGTTCCTGACTTATTCGACAAAGCTGCAGCTGGCCTATCTGTTCAACGGCGGCCACCGCATAAGCCTGAATGCCGGCTATTTCAACGATGCGCCTACCTTCAACAAGGCTTTCATATCGCCTCGTACACGCAACTCCATAATTGATGGTCTCACCACCCAGAAGACCGTGTCGGCCGACCTCAACTATCAGTGGAGCGGCAACGGATACAACGTGCGCGTGACTGGTTTCTGGACCAAGATAATGGACCAGACCGACCTAATGAGCGTATATGACGACGTTCAGAAGTCGTTCACCAATTTTGCCCTGACAGGTATCGACCAGCGCCACGCAGGCGTCGAGATTGGTGCAAAAATGCCGCTGTTCGTACAGGGCCTCTCGCTTTCGGGCGTGTTGAGCCTCGGCGAGTATATCTACACCTCCAACCCGCTGATGACCCAGACAATAGACAACAGCAGCGAGGTTATATTTGAAAACGTTGAGGTTCCTTATTGGAAGGAGAGTCCCAGGTATCGCAGGGTGACTTTTAATGGGGAGCAAGTGATTGAATACGACTTGGATGGCGAGCCGGTAAAGGAAGGCTATCAGAAACATCATGTGCCCTCGACACCGTCGCTGGCAAGCGCACTGGCCCTCAACTACCGCACCCGCTCTTACTGGTTCTTTGAGCTTAACGGACAGTATTTCGCCCACTCCTATCTGGATATGAATCCCCTGTACCGCACCGATATGGCAGTGGGCGGCGCCGATGGCCACGCCACTCCCGAGGAGATTGAATATATGGCCACACAGGAGGAATTCGACCCCGCCTTCCTGCTGAATGCAAGCCTCGGCAAGTCGTGGTACATCCAGCGTAAATACAATTTCGGCTTCTCTATGGAGATCAAGAATATCCTGAACAACCGCAATGTCAAAACCGGCGGTTACGAGCAGAGCCGTCTGATTTCCAGCACCGGCAAGGATCGCTACTACGCATTTGACTCCAAGTATTTCTATATGCCCGGCGTCAATTATATGTTGAACCTTTATTTCAGATTCTAACGATATGAAAAAGATATTATCAATATTTGCGCTGGCACTCGCGCTGGTTTCCTGCACCTCCCTGGTAGAGGAATTCCAGCCGGTATTCACATATGAATACGAGGCTCCCGCAGCCTTCGCAGAGGCGAAAATGGAACCGAACATCACCATCGCCGACCTGTGCGCCCTATACAAGACTGAACGTCCGTGGAATATCGACCGGAATCTCATTATTGCCGGAAGGGTGACAACCACCGACAAGCCGGGCAACTTTTACAAGAGTCTCTATATTCAGGACGAAACCGGCGGTATTGAACTCAAGTTAGGAAAGAATGGCCTCTACAACTACTACCAGGAGGGGCAGACGCTGTATGTGCGCTGCCTGGGACTTACGCTTGGTATGTACGGCTATAAGAGCGGCAACTACGGTGGCCAGGGTATGATACAGATTGGATACGAAGATCCGACCGGAACATACGAAACGGCCTATCTGGAATCGACATATCTTATCGATTCCCACATATTTACCGGCCCCAGGGGCGATAAAGTCGTGCCCGAGGTTATAACTGAGGCGCAACTGCCCAAGTCCTATGACACGCAGAAGACCAATCAGTACATCGGCAAGCTGGTGACTCTCAAGGGACTCAAATACGCCAATCAGGTGTTCTGCCTGATTTACATAGATTCCAACAAGGACAAGAAACTCTCCGCCAACCGAATCTTCATCGCCGACCAGACCTGGGGCGTTACCACCTGGGCGATGAGCAAGAAGAAGTTCGAGGAGTATTTCGATTCCGGAGTGTGGGATTCTTGCAACATCGGCAATGCCAACGACTATAACTACGGCACCGTGGGCGAGCCCAAAGACCCAGGCTTTGCAATGAGCAAAGCCGATATCCGCGCCCATTCCGCAGCTTATTCGGTGAGCCAGTACTTTATGATGGGCAATACCGAGATCCAGCTGCGCACCAGTGGCTATTCCAAGTTTGGCGATGCCGAAATCCCTCAGGCGGTGCTTGACGGCGAAGCCACAGTGGACATGACGGGCGTGCTGACTATGTATCAGGGCTCAATCCAGTTCATCGTCAACAGTCTTGACGACATCGTGGTGCACAACTAGTACTGGACGAAATAGAAGTGATCTGAGTCACCGTCAATTGAAAAGTTGACGGTGATTCTTCTTGATGAGCCGGTGGTGTTGGCGGGGAAATTGACCAGCACCGTGTGGTTGCCCACACCGCCTTCGGCAGGGGAGAAGGGCACGCCGGGG
>JAEEGG010006133.1_pt1 | contig 28268 bp, 15 predicted proteins | sample 9134161 | NCBI WGS metagenome assembly JAEEGG01 (sample SAMN16246543, study PRJNA631951) | gut metagenome | biome: gut microbiome; feature: rumen; material: CR-attached | host: Bos | place: Iran: Karaj | collected 2018-10 | reverse complement strand
TCCGCTTCTTGCCTCGTTCCACGTTGCAGCAGGTGTTCAGACTGACGCGCCAGATCCAAGTCTTCGGACTGCTGTCGCCACGGAACTTCGGAAAACTCTTCCAGAGGTTGACCAACACTTCCTGGAATAGGTCATCCACGTCTTGGGGATTGTTCGAGAAAAAGTAACATACCGTATATATTGTCTTACGGTATTCCCGAACCAATTTGGTAAATTCTTGTTCTAATTCTTTCATCTGTTTAAGAGTTTATTCAACTACTTAGTACCCAAAGTTGAGAATTCCTTTCACGAACAACTCTTAAATAATGTTAAGCATATGTGGACTCCATTGAAGCCTAGTGTTTATCGGCATTCTGTCGCCCTGTTAAACAGAACTTTTCTTGTCCCGTCTGGGGTCATCACAATGCGAAGTCCACGGGCATTCGGGGACACAGGACGTCCCAGAAGGTCGAAACTACGTTCGTCAAACTGCTTATTGTTGAGTTGAGGCGAAGGTATGTCCGCAGGTATAAATTCCTTAATGGTACCGAAATCGCACCAAGGAGCCTGCCGGTAGTTTTCTATACAGCCTTCGGGTACGTAAAGCACCGACTCTGCCATGTTCCATGACATCCAGTTCATTGGCTCACAAAAGGCCTTCGGGTCAGTCTCGGCTGGCGGTTCCTTCGAGTACATATACAGGTTGTGCGCAGAGTAGTTCGGAACAAAGAATGCGCCGAATTCTATCTTCCGTACCGATGCTGGTATGTGCCATTCTTTCAAGTCGTCTGCTCCGGCCAATGCTTCTACGCCTATTTCCTCCAGCCCTTCGGGCAGTTTGCAATCTTCCAGTCGATAGCACTCGTAGAATGCCGTTCCCCCAATGCGCTTAATGGTCGGTGGCAGAATCAGTTTTTTCAGCATCTGGCAGCCATAGAAACACGCAGAAGGGATGCTATCGAGAGGTGCCTGTATTTCAATCGTATCAGAATAGGTATTCCAAAAAGCTTTTTCAGCAAGATTGCGCACACTACTGGGAATCACCAGTTTACTTACGCGTAATTGGCCAAATGCATGTTCTTCTATCGTTTCCAGTCCGTCGGGGAGTACCAGATTCTCCAGACTGTTGTTGGCAAAAGCATACTCTCTGATATACTTTAATTTAGCTGGCAGATGAATGTAATATATAAAACATCCATGGAATGACCATTCCTGCAAATCTTCTACATTGTCGGAGATAATGAGTGAATCTATATAACATCCATCAAAAGCATCGGCACCAATATAGGTAACACTATTGGGGATAACCAGTTTCGGCAGATGGGGAGCAATATTATTCAGCGCATACCTGAAGGCTCCGTCGCCGATGTGCTCCAGCCTTTCGTTCAGTATGATGTTATAGCTGCGGTGGTTGTTGAAGGCCTTGTCATCGATGATCGTGACCTCGGGGCGGATGGTAAAGCTTTCTATGCGGCTGTCAATGGGCGCAAAGTAAGACAGGAGTCGGGTGTGGTCACGAGAAAACAGATAACCGTCTTCGAGCACGAATTCAGGATTATCTTCGTCCAGAGTAACATTGCTCAGAGATATATTACCGTTAAGTGCACCGTTGCCTATATGTACAAGAGAGGCAGGCAGATGCAACCGCTTGAAAAAATTGTTTGTGAACGCGTGATCACCCAACCATGTGAGGGTTGGAGGAAAGTCGAGACTATCGCCGCAGAATGAGATGGCATAGTCGCCGATTTTTTTCAGCGTTTGGGGAAGAACAAGCCTTTTCAACTCTTTGTCACCAAACATATATGAACCGATGACGTCGTCTTCAGTAGTATAGTCTTCATAGTAAGGCTCTCCACCAGCCACAATGCGGCAGTCCTTAAGGTCGAGCGTCTTCCCGTCAGATGCCCATTTGCGCAGCAGTTTCACGTCGGTGCCATTAATCGTACCTACCAGTTTGAGCTCACCTTCGCTCATCAGGTCGTAATTATCAAACCAATTCTGCAGGTTTCCAGCCATAACCTGCAAGACGCGTGCTGACACAGGGACAGAAGGTATCAACAGGCAATATGACAGAACTAATAAAATCGCATGTCTTTTCATAACTGCTGCAAAAGTACAAAAAAAATGTGAATCACCAAACATTTCACGCAAAAAATTCCGTAGCCATGCAGTCTGTCAGACAGATCCGTGAAGGTCACTGCCCTTTCGTTATGCCGCCTACAACGTCGTCGTTATCGATGCTGTGTTCTGTCTTCTTGACGCTGGTTTTCAGCGAGCCGAAGCGCCAGGTGATGGAGTCGTTTTTCACATTCATGGAGTCCGTTTGAGCCATAGTTACCCCTCCTCTCGTTACCAGAAGCAACGAGAGCACAATCATTTCAATATGTTTCATTGTGATATTATTTAGTTTGCCATACAGTCCATTCTCTTATCTCTTTAATCAGTCGCTGCATCGCTTGTTCGCATTCTTCAGGATAGGCGAGGGTCTGTACGAACCAGAGTTTGCGGTGCTGTACGAATTTGGCATAGAAGCGTCGGCCTGTGATATGGCCTGTGTCACTGCGAAGATGGCCGGAGAGGATGAAATAGTCGTTACCTTTGAGTTGAGTGGAAGCATGAAGGTCGGAGGCGTACTTCGCCATCGCTTGCTCCAAGGTCAGACTGTCGGCGTTGTTTTCCACAAAGGCTGTTTGGACAATCTCAATGTTGTCTTGCCAGAAACTGAAACGGCAACAGCCTTTTTCCAGAAGCGAATCGTCCGTTTGTTCAAAGAATCTTGGATAACGCACGATGTAGTCATAGTCGTCATCTTGATATTCCATCATTTTGGTAAGCCTCATAGCCTGCTCCATCTTTTGGGACAGGGGGGTGTTATCCTCCTTTTCATGGATAGATACGTACACCATTCCTGCTATAAATACCAGCATTGTCAGAAACAAAAATCTCTTCATACTTGCAATTTTTCTGCAAAGGTATGAAGAGATGTTGTATTAGGCAAATATTTTGCCTGACATTTGTCTGACATTTGTCTGACGTCAGGATAACTATCTGACTTTCAATTCATAAGCTTTTCCTCTGTCTACTTCTATTTTCAAGTCGGAATGCTGCTCGATGATGGACTTCAGGCGACGGATAAGGGTGTAGAGTGTCTCGCTGGCATCCTCTTTCTTGGGCCAGAGGGCATCGCAGATCTCCGTCTTTGTCAGGATGTGCGACTCTGAGCGGAAGAACATTTCCATCAGCTGCTGTTGCATGGGTGTGAGTTTCACATGCTGGCCAGCCTTATCCATAAATCGCTTGTCTGTTTCTGAATAGCAGAGACCACCAAAATACACAATAGGAACCGACCCTACTGTGTAATTTTTGCGACGATAGAAACAGAATACGGCCCAAAGCATGGCTGTTATCCAAAGTAACAATGCTGGTCGCTGCTCCGACATGGAGAAGATCATCGCTGCAGAACATTTGGCCTCACAATGAAAACCTTTTTGCCTTGTGTCAACAGCCAGCATCGCATGGCCACGCAATTGCTCCAATTGCAGATGACTGTTGAACACCCGGATGGTGTCTGCGCTAATCACATCACTCTGCTGTTCATCGAGCGCCAAAGCCAAGGCCTGACTCATATCGTCCTCTACCAAACGTTCCGTAGCAGAATAACTGGTGAAACTCGTCAGTCCCGATGCAGCTATCAGCACCATGAACACAATGACTGCATATTTCTGTTTCATATCTTTAGTCTTTTACATTTCTTTGAGAATGGCAGTCCAGCCGCCACCGCTGCTCAGATGGATGTGAAGGGTGTCGCTGTTGGTGACGGTTTGGCGTATGTGCCTGTAGTCGGTGGCATCCTTCATGGCATTTGTGCCGTCGGCAAAGATGTCGGCCTCGTAGGAGCCGGTATTGAGGAAACTCAGGGAAACGGTCAGATCGCGGTGCGTCCAGTCGGTCATGGCGGCCAGATACCAGATATTTCCCTTACGACGGGCAATGAGGGTGTATTCGCCGAGTATACCGTCGAGGGCGATGGTCTCGTCGAAGGTGGTGGGTATCTGGGCAATGAAGTCGGTACACTCCTGATTCTGCATATACTTCGTGGGACTGTCGGCCAGCATCTGCAACGGGGCCTCGAAGGTGGTGTACATTGCCATCTGGTGAACACGGGTGCCCTGGCTCATCGGGTTGTCGTTGTTGCCGAAGAAGTTGTTCTTCATGGCGTTGGTCATGGCACCTGGCGTATAGTCCATCGGGCCTGCCAGCATGCGCAGATAAGGTGCCGTGACATCGTAACGGGGCTGGTTGTGCAGCGGTCCGTCGCCCACACGGGGTTCCCACTTGGAGTTTTCCAGACCCTTCACACCCTCGAAATTGAAGATGTTGGGGTAGGCGCGCTGGATGCCAAAGGGTTTCAGGCCGTGATAGTCGAGACAGAGGTGATGTCTGGCAGCACTCTCTGCTATCCTGTAGGCGGATGCGATGGCTTGCTGGTCGTCGCGGTCGAAGAAATCGACCTTGAAACCTTTGATGCCCATGTCGGCGTAATGCTTCATGACGGCGTCGGTGAAGGAGATGTCGTTCAGGGGATTGTTGCCGATGAGGTTGCGCCAGCTGCTCCAGAGGATGATGCCCACACCTTTCTCCTTGCCGTAGGCAATCAGCCGCTTCAGGTCGATCTCAGGGCTGAGGTTCTCTGTGAGCGACTCCTGCCCGCTCCAGCCTTCATCGATGATAATATACTCAATCTTGTTCTTGGAGGCGAAGTCGATGTAATAGAGGTAGGTGTCGGTATTCATGCCTGACTTGAAGTCGACGCCCGTGATGTTCGTGTTGTTCCACCAGTCCCAGGCTACTTTGCCGGGTTTGATCCACGAGGTGTCCTTGATACGGCATTCCGGCGCCAGACGCTGGGCCATGTCGCAGTTCAGGATGTCGGCATCTCTCTCCGTGATGACGACGGCGCGCCAGGGAAGGGTCCGCTTGTTGTCCAATTTCGCAAGATAGCCGGCCCGCTTTGTGGGTACAAGGTTCAGACGGTCGAAACCGCCGATCTCTTGTTCCAGAGGATAGGGTGCGAACTCTGCCTGCAGTACGTTTCTGCCGATGCTTTTGAGATACATGCCGGGGTAGTCCTCCACACCGGCATCCATCACGATGGCCTTCATCCCGCCGGGCAAGGAGACGGCCAGGGGTGTGATGGCCAGCGAGTCGTCGAACATCTGGGACAGCAGCTGCTCGTCGTAGTAGGACTCGAAACTGTAGCAATAGCGTTCTCCGCCTCGGTTGTCGTTCACATAGGGGACAAAGGCGGGATAGTCGTCGGCAAAGTGGAACTTAGCTGTCTCACTGGTTACCTCCGACATGATGTTCCGGTCAAGCAGGAAACGGTAGGCCGCACCATCGTTGTAAACGCGGAACTCGACGCTGATGCCGTTCTTGAACGATACGGTCATGCTATTGTACTCATCCTTGACCACCGATTTCTTATAGAAAGGTGTGGCAAACTGTGTCCTCACCTGCCGGCGATTGGTGACCTTGCCCATTCCGCCTTTTTTAAAGACATCGAAGACATCATCAATCAGGATATTGATTTCGGAACGCTCCAAAACGGGCACGCCATTGTGCGTCATACTCCAGAGCAACCAACTGTAATTAAGAGTCTCGACCTTAACTTGTGTCTTTTTATCAGGGGATTCTACCTTCCAGAATTTCCCCCAGCTAAACGCTTGTGTGGTGGTGCTCACAAGCATCAGGAGCACCACCACGAAACCGAGTCTGACAGTCTTCATCATTTAGATATTGACTAGGAAGGAGAGGCCCAGGGTGACGTAGTTCATCTTCTTGGTCTTTCTGAACTCGATGGGCTCCATCAGGAAGGATGTGAGTGATTCCATCTGCATGAGCTTGTAGGCTGCAGGTGTCACATTCGCTTTCAGGAAATGATAGGGGTCATATTTCAGGGTGAAGTCTTTCTCGGTGTAGTCGTAGTCGCAGAACAGACGCCATGAGAAGTTCGACTTGTATTTGTAGGTGAGCGAGATGCCAGTGCCAAACGAGGTGGAGCTCTTGGCACCAATGGTCACGTAGTCCCACTGGTCGGTCCATTTCTCACCGGTGTTCTGGGGATATTCCAGCGTGTGAAGGGTGCGGATGGCCTCGCCCTTCTCGTTGTGCAGCGTCATGAGATAGTCGATATCCTTGACGTTACCCTCAGCATATCCGTCGATATCGAGTTCCTGGGTGAAGGAACGACCGATCAGGAGCTTGCTGCCCAAGGCGAAATGACGGCCCAGCGGGAGGTTGAAATAGAGACCGACGCTGCCGGTGAACTCTGCGAGGTGGTCGCTCTTGACCATACCATAAATGTTGGTAACAGGCGAGTTGGCCATGAAATTGGCCTGTTGGGCATCATCATAGTAGAGAAGATTCAGATCGTTCAGGTATTGGAGATAATTGATGGTCCAGTCGGAATCGCTGTATTTTTCCGGATACTTATCCATGTAGCTGCCCATCATACCACTCCAGGCACTCCAGTCTTCCACCTGGATGTTCTCGGAATATTTACCGAACGTCTTGGCTGACATGGCGCGGACACGCAGACGGCCACCTACACCGATGTATTTGTTGAAGAAGTAGGCACCCTCGGCATCCACGACTGTAGCGGCACGGAAACGGATATTGGGTGATTCGTCGCTCTCATAGTCGATATCCTCATCATAACCCAGATCCTCGAGATCACTGATGCCATAACGCTCGGCGTCAACGAGGTCAGCATCGGTGAAGTCGATGTCCTTGCTGCCCAGACCGACACCCATGGAGATGCTGAAGAACGAGGGATTTTCGAAGTCCATCTGAAGATCGTTGTGCAACAGTCCCTTTTCCTTGAACAGCAGGTCGCCGATGGCATAACCCAGCTCGGTGGAAAGGATACCGATGCCGGCGCCGGACATGACGTCGCTAATCCAGTGACGGTTGTTCAGTACGCGCATCACACCTGTGGCGGTGGCCATACCGTAACCGGCTACAGAGAACCAGGGTGAGCGGGTCAATCCATACTCCTTATGCAACAGGCTGGCACCCACGAAGGCGGTAGCCGTATGGCCTGAAGGCCAGGAGTTGGCGGTGGAGCCGTCAGGACGCATCTCCTTGGCGGTGTACTTGATGCCATTCACGAATCCGGCCATGATGGCATACGACAGTCCGGCACTAGCCAACAGTCGGGGCCAGTCGCTGCGGCCTTCGTAGCCGGCCAGCTTCAGTCCTACAGTCGCTGTCGGGCCAAAGAACTGCAGATAGTCGTCGATGCCTGTCTTGAAATCGCTCAGCAGCTGGGTGTTCTTCTTTCCACCTGCCTCTGCTTTCTGATTCACGCGGAACATACTCTTATCACCCTTGATAGCCAAGCCTGCCAGGAACAGGGGAACGCCCACGAAGGTCATATCGTCCATGAACTTATAGGCTTTGATGCCTGGGGCGGTCTTCGACTTGAAGAAATCGAAATCCAGACCCTGATAGTCGCTGTAGGAAGTTCCGATGGAAGTTTCTAGCTTGGGGGCGTTGCTGGCAAAGGGATTTGCCGGCAGATTACGTAAATCCAACTCGGGCTTTAACTCAGGAGTCACCAGTTTCAGGGGCTCCATGTTCTGATAACTCTCTGCATTTGTGTTTAATACGGTCATCAGACAGATGACGGCTAACGTCCAAAATCGTTTCATCATTGTTTTGCTTTTTTGGTTATTATGCCGCAAAGATACGCATTATTTTTTGAATTCTTTGCAAAAAAAGCAAAAAAATGTAATTATTTGGCTAATCTGATGCGGAGTGTATGGGTTCGGGACTTGTCGATGGCGTATTTTTTAAGAACACCTGGGCCGCAGGAACTGTTGCCAAGTCCGAGCACGGCACAGTCGATGGAGAGGTAGGTATGGCCCTGATCTTGAAGCTCGTAGTCGTGGGTCTTGCTGGCGATGTACTGCGCAGAATAGGGGAGGGCTGAGAAGGAGAAGGGCTGGTCGACGGCCTCGATGCGGAGGGTCTTGCCTTTCTTGGTCTTAAGCTCGATGAAGCTGCAGTCCTCGTGGTTGCCGGAATCCTGCGGACGGGGATAGTGGACGTATTGCTCAGAGACCTTGCTTTTCCACAGACCGATGGGACAGGACTGCTTGCGGTCGGGATAGTTGTCCCAGGGGCCTCGTCCGTACCAAGTGAGCAGCTCGTAGTCGCGCGGCAGTTCGATGACGATGCCGATGCGGGGGAGTTCCGGCAGACCATCGGGGATGGAGAAGGTAAAGGTGAGTTCGTTGCCATCCTGCTCGGTGGTCATGGGGATGGTCAGGGTGTCGAGACCACAACGCTGCCAATCTTTGGCGAGCCAGTTGCCGAAGCTCTTGTCGTTGTCGGTAGGCGCACGGAAGACCTGCGGACGGATGTTGGCAATTAAGCTGGCGAGCGACGGATTGAGGACCTTTGTCTTTGAGATGCGAGGCTTATACGGTTCAGCATCCTTGATGCTCTCCTGACCATAGACGGCCTTCACTTCGTAGTACTTCGGGGTCAGCGTGCGGTCGCTCATCACGATGCCGTTCAGACAGAAAGCCTTGAGGTTGGGCTGGTCGCCAAAATCGCCACCATAGCGCACATGGCCGTCCTTGTCGATGAGCCCTTGATCTACCCAGTCCCAGATGAAACCACCCAGCATGCGTTTATTGGAAAGGATCTCATCCCAGTATTCTTTTAAATTCCCGAGGGCATTGCCCATGCAGTGGGCGTATTCGCTGGTCAAGACAGGACGGGTATCGTTGGTGCGTTCTGCGATCTCAAGCAATCGTTCCCATCGGGCATTCTCGGCACGCTCCGCATCACTACCCTCAGGAATGCCAGGGTTGAGATACTCCTGTTTGACACGGGGATAGAAACGGCTGATGACATCGACGGTCTTGGGGTCGGGATCACCCTGAGCGCCCTCGTAGTGCACGAAGCGTGTGGGGTCGAACTCATGGAGCCAGCCTGCCATCGCAGCGTGGTTGGGACCATAGCCGCTCTCGTTGCCAAGACTCCAGAAGATGATCGACGGGTGATTCTTGTCGCGTTCGGCCATCCGGATGCAGCGGTCCATAAAGGCATCGTTCCAGTCGGAGGTAGAGGTGAGTGTGCCTCTGAGTCCGTGGGTCTCGCAGTCGGCTTCGTCCATGAGGTACATGCCGATGCTGTCGCAGAGCTCATACCAGCGGGGACAATTGGGATAGTGGGCGAGACGTACGGCGTTGATGTGGGCTTCTTTCATCAGTCGGAGGTCTTGCAGCATACGTTCCTCGGTCATAACACGGGCTGTGTAGGGGTCGTGCTCGTGACGGTTGACACCGCGTATCTTGATGGGCTTGCCATTCACCAGTAACTCTCCTTCGCCGTTGATTTTCAGATGTCGGAATCCCACCTTTTCCCCGGCCTGCTCAAGGATGTTGCCAAGGGAGTCTCGGAGTTGGAGGGTGAGGGTATATAAATAAGGTGTCTCTGCTGTCCACTCTTTGGGAGATATGACGGTCATTGCGATGCGGTCGAACTTGCGAGGACCGCGCTGGGGATACCATTCGTTCATACGGGCGGCCTTGTGATTGAGGTCGAGGATATCCTCAACAGAGGTGCTGCCTTTGGCGATTGTCTGGCTGTTGTGGTCTGTCAGAATGGCCACAAGCGAATCGCCCCTGCCGGTCTCATTGCCATAGACAGAGAATTGTGGATTGATCTGGAGGATATAATCGGAACTGCCTGCCGGGATGGTGCGGATGGCATAGTCACGCAGACGGACATCGGGGGTGTGATAGAGGGTGACATCGCGATGGATGCCGCCGAAACGCCAAAAGTCCTGGTCTTCGAGATAGGAACCGTCGGAATATTTGTATACCTCGATGGCAATCTCGTTCTGGCCTGGCTTGAGATAGTTTGTAACGTTGAATTCCGAAGGCTCCATCGACCCTTGGGAATAGCCTACATGCTTGCCGTTAATCCAGACGTAGAAAGCCGACATCACCCCTTCGAAACGAAGAAACGTTTGACCCTTTTCCCAATCGTCAGGCAGTGTGAACGTTCGACGGTACTGTCCTGTGGGATTGCGCTCCTCATAGGCGGTGTAGGTCTTCTTCGGCTCTTTTGTAACGTATGGGGGATCGATCTTGAAAGTGTAGCCGGCAGAGGCATAGATAGGGGTGCCGTAGCCGTTGACCTCCCAATTGGCTGGCACTTTTATATTGTCCCATGAAGAACAGTCATAGTCGTTGTGCCAGAAGTCCTTGATACGTTCCTCAGGGGTCTTTGTCCAACGGAATTTCCAAGTGCCATTAAGTGACAGCTGCCGGTCGCCCTTTTGTTGGGCATAGGGGATGAAATAAGCTCTGGCCGGCTCACGGTTAATCTGGAGCACATGATTATTTTCCCAATCTCTGTTTTGGGCAGAGATGGTCAGAACTGCCAATAGGCAAATCAGGGTTATGATGGATCTTCTCATTGTATCTCTAAGTCTTTGAATTCTATGTCTGGGGCTTCGATCTTCAACGTATAGGTACCGGCATTGATCTGTGTTCCGGTGGTGGTAGAGAGCATCTTGAACTTATTCGGTGTCGTGGGGAAGGAGATTTCCTTGTCGACGAGGACGATGCGTTTCGAATCGGTGAGGGTCATACGGGCTTTCACGGGAGTGCCTGTGGTGTTCTTATAACGGAAACGGAGGGCGTACTCCTGACCCAGACCGGGCTTGATGATGAAGGTCACAGGCTGGCCCTTCTTGGCTTTCTGAGGTTCGTAGATAGTGGCAGGACGGGCCTCGATGTCTTGAGGAAGTTCAGAGGCGGGGAGCTTGGCGATGGTGTCGGTATCGAAGCTGCGCCAGGTTTTAGATTTCTCCGAGTACTCTGAGTGTTCTGAGTAATCCGATTTGTCTGATAGACTGGCGATGGCGATGGCGGCGATAATGGCCTGACCGGCCTTTACCTCCGGGAAGGAGATGCGCAAATGGCCGTTTTCCGCTTTGGCTGTGATGACGCGCTTCATAGCACCGCAATAACCAGCCTCAGCCCAAGGGTCGAGGTCGTCGATGACAGTCTTGCCATTCACGGCAATATCGAAGATACGTAGTCCTTCGTAGTCGTCACTGATATTTCCCGCAGACTTCCCGTGCCAAGGCTCAGCGAAGTAGAGCTCAATACGATATTCACCATCAGGCAAAGGGAAGTCATACCACAGACGATGACGCCCAAAACGGAAGAACTGGAAGAGCTCATCGCTCTTCGTGCCTCTGATGTCATCGCTGATATGACGCTGCGAGGCCTGAAAGGGATGCAGACCGAAGTCCTGTCCCCAAGAATGGCTATAGAGGGAATCGTCAGCGAGCCAATGTTGACCGAATTCATCGGTATAGGCATCGCCGCCGCAGTTGATGCGGTAGAGGTAATGATAGCCTTCGGCACCTTTTACGAGGTCGATGTTTCTGTCGGCTGCAGTGGGGAGCGGGGCGTGAGACGTGAAGAGTGAAGCGTGCTGGCGATACATGTAATAGGCAGGTGTGGGCTCTTCCCAGATGGTGGTGAGACCTTTGTAGTTGATAGGGCCAATTTTGTCGATACGCCGCAGGGCACCATCAGGCTGTGTGCGGCCAGGATTGTCATGCGAGGTGAATAGCCATTGGAAATGTCCGCAAACGCCTTGGCCTGTAGTGTCTGCGAAAGCCTTCTCTGCCAGATGGGCTTTAAGGTCCAACAGTTCGGTAAATGATTCCTCACTGTATTTGGCATCACCGTGCAGGTCGATGGTGCGCCAAGCACCGTATTCGCCATTCAGCAACTGATCGTCGCGCTGCAGTTCTTTGTCGTAGTTTTCGGCATTGCCACCATAAGTGCCGCTCCAGTTCTGGATGACGTTCCAGTCGGTGCCCTCACCACCGTTACAAGTTGTTATCAGACGCATCGTCGAGGCTGTGGGGTCGAGACTGCGGATGATGTCGGAACACTCTTCTGCAAAGTCCTTAGGCAACACACTCTCGTTTTGCAGTCCCCAAAGAATGACGGAGGGCGAATTGCGGCGCTCCTTGATCCAACGTACTAACAGTCGTTTGAAGTTCTCGCGAAATTGTGGGGTGTCATACCAGATATGGGCAGAGAACTGACTCCAGAAAAGCAGACCTCGTTCATCGGTCAGTTGCTGGTAATAGAGGTTGTGCGGCTGATGGGCCTCGCGCATGGCATTGAAGCCTGCGTTGTGAATCTGTTTGATACGAGAGGCAATCTGTTCGTGGGTGAAGGCGTGACTGTTGCCCAGGAGATGTTCGTATTCGCAGGTGCCGTTGATGAAGGTGGGCACATTATTGAGGTAAAAACGATGATCGGGGGAACCAAAGCGGGGCCAGGCGATGGAGCGGATGCCGAAGGGTGTCGTGAGGTCGTCGGTGGTCTTACCCTCACGCTTCAGCATTGTGGAGAGATGATAAAGGTATGGGTCGCTGATGCTCCACCGATGGACATCTGCGATGGCGGAAGACTGACTGATGATTTTTGTCTCTCCAGGAGCGAGGGTGGCGGTCTCTACCAGACGAAAGACCTGTTTCCCGCTGGCTAGGGTGAATTTATTCACAAGTTCGATGGTCTGGCTTGCGGTTGTGTAGTTCTTGATTTCGGTTTCAATGAAGACGCTGTCGCAGGCCTGGTTGTTCCAGATATGCACACCAAAGGGTTCGATGCGTATCTCGTCTGTTTCAATCAAGGTCACAGGACGGAAGATACCGAAGGGTTGTGAGCCCTCACTGAAACCGTATTCCGATGAGCAGCCGCCGCAGACCCAAGGACATTCTGTCTGCATGGCAGGATGGTCGACGAATACTTTCAGATCGTTCTGGCCATTGCGGATGGCATCCGTAATGTCGAGCGTCCAGACAGTGCGACCAACGAGTTCACGGGGATACTGATGGCCATTGAGTGTGACGGTTGCGTAGGTGCCCACACCCTCGAACTGGAGGAAGTAGCACTTGCCGTCGCGCTTCTCTGTCTCGAATGTCTTCTGATAGCTTGCAGAGCCGTGCAGATTACCGTGACGGAACTGACGATAGCCGTAATAATCATCGAAATTGTGGGGAAGGTTGACCGTCCCACCTTTCGCCCTCCAATTGTTGTTGAGGCCGGTGATGCGGCGTTTGCCCTTCGGCTCAGGTGTGGGGAAGCGGACGCTGCTGCGCCCCATCGGTATGCTGGTGGCGAGGGCGATGCCACGCTGACCATCGTTGTTAACGGCACAATAGAAATGGTAGACCACACCATCGTGTTTCACCACATAGCTCTTATGGGCGAACATCTCGTCGTATTTCTTCGTAGGCCAGATCAAGTCCTTACCCTCCCAGCGCTGCCAATGAATCAGGTCGCGACTGACGGCAAAGGTGTTAAAGGCATTGTATTTCCGCGAGGGATCGTAGGCCATGAAATAGAACATCACATAGAGATCGCCCATCTTGGCTATCTGGGCATCGCCTGTGATGATGCCACCCACCTCGTTGGCGAAGACTGGATTACCGTCAAAGCGTTTCCATTTCTTCAGATCGTTGGAAAGGGCGATGCCGATGCGTTCTGCCTTCAGGTTGTTCTCCGGATTGACACCACCGGCATTGTAGAACATCACGAAGCGATATTTTGTAATTTCGGGCGGCAGCAAATTTTTCACTTTTCCCTTTTCACTATTCACTTCATAGATGGTACTTTTGTATTGCACGAGTTTTTCCCACCATTGTGCATCCTTGTCGTTGATGTTGAGCAGGGGCTTATCTGCCGACTGCCATTCGTGAGCTTTCGTGATGTCGCCTTGTGTCCAGGCAATACCTATATTCAGCGGTTCTTTGACTGCTTCGTAGCCTGTGCCATGTCCACCGATATAGGTCATCCAGTGCTTGCCCTTAAAAGTGCCGATGTGGTAATCTCCATTCCATGTCCAGTCGATGAGGGCGGGAAATCCACCACGCTGGTTCATGTCCCAGCCTTCGTTCTTATAACTCAGCAGTCGTCCTAAGGTCTTCCAAGACAAGAGATCCTCACTTTCTGCAAGCCAGGTTTCATAGCCGCGGCCGTCTGTTCCTTCCTTGCCGTTATATACCACGTAGGTCATATACCATTTGCCATTCTCCTGAAACACTGTTGGACAGTCTATCTTGTGATAGTTATCCGCAGGTACTACCACCATACCGTATTTGTAGGGTGTCTTCACCTCTTCATAGATGCGTTTCATTTCATCTGCCGCAATGTTTTGCGCAGCAGCGGTCAGCGTAAAGATGTTCAGCAGGGCAAACAGTATCTTCGTTTTCATCGTAGTCTGAATTTTATTTCATAAACAGCCAGTCTACTTCATCGCCAGCCCCTTGCAGACCTACATCACGGGGGCGGATGGCATCAGAGGTGAATCCTGCCACCATAATGATACCCTTTGGTAGATTGATCGTGTGGTGACCTGCATCGAAGAAGTACGCATGGATATGGACGGGAGGCATCTGGAACATACTCACCGCATTGGTGAGGATAGGCTCTGCCTGACCGTATTCATTACCTGTAGCATCAGTCTCGAGGGTAGGTGCTTTGGCCCATTTGGGATCGTCATCCTGGAAGAAGCCTACTAGCATCTTTACAGGTTCGGTGCAGGAGAACTCGATTGTTGTACCCATAATGCGGGTCGTATCGCGATTCAGCACCAGCGCCTGAAGGCCGACAAGCTCTGGAGCGAGGCTGTCGATGCGGGTATCTTCACGTCCTTCAAAAAGGATAGCACCCTTCTGGAGAGCAACGGCTCCTGCATGTCGCTGTGCCACAGCGACGCCCTCGACACCCTTCGCTGGCGTCAGCGCTTTGGCCATACTGCCTATAGAACTGTTTACAGGATTCTTGAGCTTTTCGATATTCGCCTTTAGGGCATCTAGTTCGTCCTGATAGACCGGCAATAGTTCGCTCCAGGTCTTCATCTTACCATCGTCGCCACCTACGGGAATACGACGCTGCGATGTCTGCATGGAATTGGCATAGAGGTAGGACTCGTCCGTAAGACGACAGAGCTTCTTCCAATAGTCAAGGCTCTGTTCAAGCCATACTTCGCAACCTCTGAGATGGTTGATATCCTTATCCCATTTATAGACCAGTGCCTGACTGGCGGCCATCACTTTGCTGTGGAACGACAAGGCGAAGAGCCTGTAGCACTCGAAATCGTTCTTTACCCGTAGAAACTCATCTTGATGTCGTTTCGGTATGCAGTCACCCATTCTCCTGATGGCATCTGCTGCGGCTTCGGCATGGGCGGTGCATTGGTCTACGATGTCAAATGGTAGTTCGCCTTTATGAGCCTCTTTCTTGTATTGCTTCTCCACGAAGTCGATGAGTTTCTCGCCCTCAGGACCGCAACTCTCGTAGAAGCCCGGATAGATATTAAACTTATACGGATTCACCAACTGTGCCATCTTCATGCCTAGCAGCAGCGTCTGGCGGTTGCCTTCTGTGATGCCAAAGCGACGCAATAGCTTGGGGGCTATTTCACCAGCCTCGTCGTAGGCATCGAGCAGATGGCCTGCGGCTTCCTCAGAGATACCGTAGTAATCTGAAAGCTGTTGCTTCCAATAAGCTTTGTCGTCGCCTCTGTCACAATTCCAGGCATAGCGTCCCCAAGCTTTATACCACATCCAGTCGCGGTCAATTTGTAGCAGTCTTTTGCCATTGGGCAGTTTATCCGCTGTATAAGGCCAGTCCCAGTACGATGTCTGCGGATAGATATGAATGCCTTTCGAGTGATGCACACGATGCATGGCCTGAACGGTTTTCTGCGTAAACGCAGGAGATGACCATCGCCAGGGTTCGAGATTAGCTAGAATATGCACATTGTCGATATGGATGGGGGCCGCTGCAGCCAACTGCCGGTGTGTCTCTCCCCAAGGGCCTCCTGGCTCGTAGGTGGTCAGACTCTCCCCCGTATACTTACTCATCGTATAGATGTTCGGATAGAGCGGCAGTGAGGCTTTCAGCACAGCAGGGCCGTCGGTATCATGCGAACGGAGAATGATGGGTGGGATGTCTGTACGTCCTGAGGCAGCCAGCCCGTCTTTGATGCCTGGTATGATAGTTTCCGTCATCCATTTGATATCCGTCTCGATGCCCGACATCGCCTCACCCAAACAGACCAGAAATCCCACCTTCGGATATTTCTCGATAAAGGCTGCAATAGACTTACGAGTATAGTCGGCTATCAACGGCGTGATAGGCCGGTTCCTGTCTTGTGTCTTCAGACCGTAATGGTCAGCGAAGGGTTTGCTCAGAATGATGTTATAGAACATCTGAATCACACGGATACCCCTGCGGTCGGCCTCGTCGACAAGAAATCCGAACATCTCCTGATTCTTTTGCATCGTCTCGTCATCTACTTCCGGCGCAAAGGGATAGTCCTTCAACTTCACCAGCGAGGCAAAGGGGTGCCCGTTCCAGAGATAGACGGTATTCATATTGTTCTCTGCCAAGAGATCGAGATAACGCAGCCACAGGGCTTTATCGTAAAACCAAGGGAAGTTTTCTGGGGTATAGGGGTATTCATAGACGCGATGACCTGGGAGATAGACGGTCTTCTGCAGCCCCACACAAGCTCCACGTAGTTTCATCTGAGGCACCTCTGTGAGCGTGTTCAGGGTCGATAATGTTGGGTCTTGCCGATACAGTTCCAACAGACGGTTGGCGCCGTAGATAGTTCCGCTGCCATCGTTGCCTGTGATACTGATTCTCTTGCCTTTCCGCATCAGCGTGAATCCCTCTGCCATTCCCGCGCTCGGCTTTGCCGCTTCGCCTGTCGAAGAACTGCGTTCGCCTACCCGTAGCCTTTCGCCAGTGTTGCTCACGCTGAGGCTGATGGTAAAGCGCCCCTTGATGGTGTTAAGTCTGCTGGCGGCATATTCCGTCTGTGGCATCTTGGTTTTGACGTTAATCTTTACTTCATTCCCGCTGATGCGCCTACCCGTAGCCTTTCCTGTCGTTGGCAGAAACAGACATGTAGCTATGATAATGAAATGACGAATAGACATGTTATAGGGTGATATTAATTTCTTGTTGAGCTGGGATGTTGATTTGGCGGTCTCCTAAGATGAGGGTTCCTTCGCCCCCATCACTGAAAACAGACACCTCTTGCTGATTCATTTTGATCCTAATCTTTCCAAATGGTGTCGGCACTTCGCCTTCCATCCATTCCAACCCTCCGAGAATGGGTCGGATTTCGTAGGCCTCATAGCCTGGCTTGGTGGGGTTCACGCCGAGGAGATATTTGCCGATGATATAGATAGGTGAGGCTCCCCAGGCATGACAGAGCGATTTGCCGTAAGGACGGCCATACATTTTTAGATGTTGGATGCCTTTTTCCTCTGGGTTGTATTTCTCCCAAAATGAGGTTGCTCCTTCTCGCAGCATACCACCCCAGTAAGCTTTTATTTCTTTCAATACCTTCTCCTGCAATCCCATTTTGCAAAGTGCTTCCAGTTCGTAGAAACGCATGTAGGGTGTGGTGATGGCTGGAACATCAGGATTAAGTATTACGTTGTTGAGAATCTGTTGCGCCTTTTCATCGGTGTCATACATCATAAGCAGCGACATCATGTTTGGGAATTTTGTGATCTGCTCATTCATTTTCCCGTCCTCAACTGCATGCATATAGCCGCCTTTCTCTTCATTCCAGAATGTCTCAATGGTTTTCGTTCCTAAACTGACAGCTTTATTGACGTATTTCCTCATCTCTGCCATGTTGCCGTTCAGGTAATTGGCTTGCATCATGGCTGTATAGGCCCGATACAGCAGGATTTGTTCGAAGCAGAGCGTGCCGCGCTTGTGCATGGGGAAGTCTGTCCAGTCCACGAATATCCAGTCGTCGGTTTTTCCCTCAGCCATCCCGTCTTGGTTGAGTCGGCTTTCCACATAGTCCATCAGTGTCTGCATACGTGGCAGCATCTCTATCAGGAAGGCTTTGTCGCCGGTGTATTGGAAGTATTGGTCTATGCTGATGAACCAATAGAAAGTATAGTCCATAATGGTGTTCACATGGGCAGTTACAGGATCTTTGCCTCGCAGTTGCCGGATGGTACGCTTAACACACTCCGTATCGAAACGGAGGTAATAATTCATCAGATAGCTCTGGATGGCATCGCCGCTCCACGTCCAACGGTCTCGCTTAATGCCGTCTACGAAGAACTCCCGCGTCGTCAGGTCCATTGTATAGGCAGCCACCTCCCAGATGCGGTTCAGTTCATCGTCAGAGCAACGAAAAGAACCAGAGTGCTGCAAATCATGAGGGGCATATTCATAATCCATCAGCACCTCGTCATAGCTGCTGCCTACCTCTTTCTCAATATAGACATAGCGGAAGGCCTTGCTGCCCAGCGACTCTCCTTCATGGAGTACGTCGAGTGTTTCGCAGTGCTCTTTGTCTAATGCCTCTTCCGCACTCTCGCCGTAATAGATACGGACACTTCCCTTGAGCCCCTTCACTTGTAGATAACCGAAAGTCTCGCGGCCAAAGTCGTAGAGCGTTGCGTTTGTCGTCGTGTCACGACGACATACAGGAAACTGCTCCTTACGTTCCAGCTGATAAGCTGATGGCGGTGTATCGATGCTGTCGAAATTCCACGAGGCTGCCGGCACATAAATCCCTGATCCATGCGCTACGCCATTCTCGTCTATCCACATCTTATCTTCGTAGGTAACGCGCCATGAACTATTAGTCTTGATGGTCTTGCCGTCGATAAAGAGGGCAGGAGGCGTGGATTGGTTCCAGACCTTCAGATTCAGTCTGTGCCGGCCTTTGGGAACCTCGAAAGACTTGGGCATGCCATATTGCAACTTCCCGTCGAGTGCGAGATTAAACTCTCCCTCGCAGGCTATGGTAATAGTCTCGTCCTCTGTCAGTTTGAAACTCTTCGAAAACTCTACTGTCACCCAGTGCGAGTCCTGTTTCCAGAATGGCGGAAACATCGCCCCTCGTTCAGTACGACGGTTGTTGAAGATATTGCCCAGCCAGATTTCGAAATCGCCGGGAAACCATATCCATGTTGCCTTATTTCTTTTGTCTTCCTGCATTGTTCTTGATTTTATCGCTGACCTGTGGTCCGTTGTTCTCCCAAATATTTCCCGGGCCATTGGCATTCTGGAGATACTTCTCCGAGGGTGTCCAGTTGTCACGTACGGTGATGTTCGAAGACCCCTCGTCTGTATACAGATAGAACCAGTGGTTGGGGTCATGTACATAGCTGGGCTTGGCGATGTCACGCACAACATTCTCACTAATCACAGTTCCGGGTTGGTTGCCGAGGGTGTAGATACCCGCACAGTCGTACATGTGCTGGGCGTAATTATAGATCAGGTTTGCGTGAACCTTATTATCCTTCATACAGACCGAATCGCGATTCCAACCCCATCCTAACGAGATACCTGTATAGGATACATCATGGATAGTGTTATGCGCGATGTTGATGCCACTGACATAGCCTGCTGCGATGGCCACACAACCCCAGTCTTCATTCGAGACATCATAGAACTCTGATTGTTCAATAGTCTGTCCGCTGCATACCTCTCGTTCATCTGCAGGCTGATAGGGCAGATGGGTCTCCATACCTTCTGGTGAGAAACTTCCCACCACGATGCCATTCATCGCGATATCTCTGAATGTACAGTTTGTCGTCTTGCCACGATGACACCCCACCACAAAGTCCAGCCCAGAACCTCCGAGGTGTTCGAAACGGCAGTTCACGAAGCTGGCGTTTTCGGCATAGCGCAGTTCCACCGCTGCATCAGCACGTCCCAGCCAACCCTGATTGTCGAGTTTGTGATTGTTCGGGCGGTCTATCTGTGGACGCAGCTTATAAGCCTCCGTCAGATACATACCTGCCTGCAAGGGCACGTGTCCTTTCTCCGATGGCCGCATCCATGTGGTATGACTGAAGGTGACGCCACTGATAGTGATATCGCGCACAGGATAATCCGCTGTGCCGATTACTTCGATAAGGGTCTCTATAACAGGATAGACGGCAGTAAAGTCCACACCCGTAATCATGTCCTCGCGATTGCGCGGATAATACCAGAGCTTCTGAGCGCGGAAGTCATAATACCACTCTCCTGGCCGGTCGAGCAGTTCCTTGGCATTGGTGAGATAGAAGGGTGAGGGATGACCTGTATTGGGTGTCATCGGCGAGGGCCACGGATGCTCGAACTGTATTTTTGCCTCCGGGTCGTGGAAACGCACAGCTACAGAGTCACCTTGGGGTGTAAGTGATTTGATACGCAGGTTCGACGTACACCACATCTCATGCAGTACCATCTCGGGAAGTGTAGAATTTGCTGCCGCCTTCTTCAAAATGGCTTTGGGGATGCTGTTCTTTGGCACCCAAAGAATTTGGTTCTTTTTGTCGTAGGTGAAGATACGATGCATCTGTTCGAAGTCTACGACATCACGGGCACGCACGGCTTTCTCCTGACTCCTGCCTTCTGTTTTCTGACTCCTGATCACCCACAATTGACGGAAGTCGATGGGGCGTCCGTTGAAGTCGGGGATATTGGCCGTGAGGTACTTCCCCTCTTTCTTCCATACGTTCTTGGCAGAACCAAGCGGCATAGTCAAGCGGATGCTCCTGCCCCCGCTGATAATGGCGTTGTGACCTTCGATGGTCAGTCCGCTGTCCTCAGGGCGCAATCGTATGGGTTCGTAGAGTTGATAGATGCCTGGCGCTAGATGGATGGTCACTGCTGTTGCCTTTCCCGTCCGTTTTATCTCACGGGCTTGTCTGATGGCATCTGCTAGCGACGAGTCAGGTGTGATCCTGATATCTTCAGCCAATGCATTCAAACACCAGCAACACCCCATCACCAATATCGTCCTCCAGGAAATCATAATTCTTCAATTTTTCAATCCTTCAATTCTTCAATCCATTCTGTTCAGCCATACGCTCATATCATCCACTCCCCGGTTGTCCCAGGCGTAATAAGGAATGAGGCGTATCTTTACTTTGTTCTCGCTTCCAGGGCGCTTGACCTCACGGTAGAGCGTTTCGTTGTTCCAGTTGTTCTGCGGTGCGGTCTGCACGGCTTCGCCCTCGAGGGCTATAATTTCGTGGCTGGCGATGGTGACGCGTTTCTCCTTGAACTCGATATTGGTGGGCAAGGCGATTTCGTTGATAGAGTAGGTGTCCTCAATGTCCTGACCTTCGAGACAGTAGACCAATGGACCGCGCATCACGCAGACCTGATTCTTGGCCTCCTCCACCAACGGGTTGGCCTCGATAAGACGTGTCTCCATCTTTAGATCTATCTCAATCACATCGTCTTTCTTCCATTTCCGGTGAATTACCGTCTGGGTGATTTCCTGGCCGTTAAGTTTTAAACAATACTTGTTGCACCAGTCTGGAATGTGCAATTTGATGGTCGAGAGCTTCTTCGCTTTCTTGATCTCGATGCGAACCTTCCCGTCCCAGGGATAGTCCGTCGTTTGCTCGATTTCGAGGTCCTTCGTGGTGAGGGTGTTCTGACCGTAGAGGTTTACATAGAGTGTGTCGTCCTGCAACGAATAGGCGTACTCCTGTGCTTCGCAGAGGGTGCGCACGGTGTTCGGCGGACAGCAGAAGCACGAGATGTAATGCTGTCGGTGTTTCGGCCAACGCATCACGTAGGGGAACTCCTTCGTGCGACGAAGAGCTTCGGTATAGAAATAGTCCTTGCCATCGAGTGAGATACCCGAGAGGATACCGTTATATAGCTCAGTCTCGATGTTGTCGAGGTATTTGCTGTCGCCTGTGGTCTGGAACATACGCCATGAGAACAACAGCATGCCAATCTGCGCGCAGATCTCGTTATGGGCTGCCTCCTGTGGCAACTGAAACTGCCGACCGTAGGCCTGATGAATCTGCTGAATTGAGGGTTGGTCGTAGGTAGTGCCGTCGGGTGAAACGCCGTCATAGAGGGCACCGCAGCCGCCGGTGATATAGATTTTATGGTTTACGATATCGTTCCAGATAGCAGAGAGATTCTTCATCAGCTGTGCCTCGCCGGTCTCGGCGTAGAGGTCGGCAACGCCGGCATAGAGGTAGTTTGCGCGGACGGCATGTCCCATTGCCTCATACTGGTCGCGTAGCTTATGACGGTCTTGATTGTGGTCCTCACCATTGGTCACGCTGTCGCGGATGGCAATCAGCCCCTTTGCTAGCGTCAGGTATTTCTCGTCGCCAGTCTCACGATACATCTCCGTTGCACCCATATAGTGACTCGGACAGATGGCGTTTCTTGAGAGTTCTGTGGCATCATTGGTCAGGAAATTGTAGAGGAAATCGGCTGCTTTCTTGCCGCATTCAAACAGCGTGGTCTTACCTGTAGCACGTTTATGCACGATACCGGCCGTCATCAGGTGTCCGAGGTTGTAGGTCTCGAAATTTAACCTTGAGGCGAAGGCTTTCTTATGGTCGTCACCTATTTCAATGCCGATGTTGGTGTTGTCGCCGGCATGTGAGTCGATGCCCAGGTTCCGTTCCGAAATCACCACTGGCGTATGGATATAGCCGTCGTTGCGCTGGGCCAATCTAACCTGTTCGATGAATTTATCCATCAGCGCATCAAGCTTTGGATCTTTGGTGATGGCATAGACGGCTGCACAGGCTTCGAGCCATTTGTACATATCGCCATCATGGAAGGGAGGTCCGTGGTGCCTGCCCTGAACGGAACCTGCGGCCACCTCGAAATTCCTAAAGCCGTTGCTGCCGTGTGCGCCCTTTTTATCAAGCGTTTCCCACGGTGTATTCCAGGTGTCCCACATATCCCAGATGGTTGTCTGACTGAGTATACCAAAGCGGTCTCCCCAGAAACCGCCCGTCCACTTCACTGCTCCCAGAGGCGTATTCTTCATCTTCGCCTCCGTGCTAATGCTCATCTCAACAAGTCCCTTCTCTTGCGAAGCAGTTTCTTTTTTCTTCTGGGCCTGTGCGTTGATATTCATCACCAACGCCAAGCCTATCAGCGATAATCTTATCATCATCGTAATCATAACTCTCAATTCTCAACTATAACTTTCCTCCTCTTGCCTTTACCCTCTCGTACCATGCTTCGCGTTCTTTCGTCAGGTCGTAGCCGCGTTTGGACAGATAGTTGTTGATGCGGCCCTTGTACTTGCCGAATATCTCATGCTTCTTCTTCGAGCTCTCTGCATCGATGGCCAACTCGCGGGCCTCGATGAGCCATGCCATAATCTGCTGCTTCTCTGACTCCTTGAGTGTCGGAATCATGTCACACTGGGCTTCATAGGTAACCCTGACCACATCGAATGTCATGACATCTTTCACTTTGTCAATCTCCTGCGGTTTTAGATACATCGACAGGTCGGCTAGGAACCCCCAGTGCGAACGATACAGCTTTGAATCACATTGTGCCTCTGCCAGTTTCTTGTCTGACTTCTTGATAGAGTCGCGTTCAGCATAGATGTCGTTGAGTTGGAAATAGCGGTTGCAGATAATGTTCAGCACATTCTGTCCCATGGGTGTCCAGGTGATACCTAACTCGTCGGTCGCCTTCTGCGAGCGAGCGATAATCGTCTGCACATAATGCGGATCGCGCCCCTCGCTGTCGAGCTTCACGGCAGGCTCTGGATTGCTGTTGAAAATCTCCTTCAGATAAAACACGTTGGCGCTGTAGTTCATCTTCACATTCTTTACCATCGAAGTGTCGCGGCTACGCTCAACAAACAGACAACCGCTCCAACCCATCTCGTCAAGGGCCTTCTTGATCTGTGGCACATTGATAGTGGAATCATTGCGTAACCATACGCGATCGGTGTTCGAGGCGTGGATGGCGCAGATGTTCTTTGCACCCAGCAGTCTGATATCCTTCATCACATCCCAGCCGTTCTCCACGATGGTCTGCCATTTATAGAAGATGGCGATACCGTCGCTTTTGATCTCCTTCAATAGTTTCAGATTGCCTTTTGCATCAAGGGGCGTATCAATGCCTACGCGTTTGCCTCGCTTTTTGGCCGCCTCGCCGATAGCGTGCAGTCGCTTTACGATCTCAGTACGCTTAGCCTTGTCTTTTGCCCAATCATTACCGCAGCCGCCTAATGGAAGGAAGGCCACTTGCACTGAGCCCATCTTGTCCATCGTGTTGAAACAGTCTTCCACCAGCGCCAGATAATTGTCGCGTTTCGTCAGGTCCTGAGCATAAAACCCACTCATGGCGATGGCACCGATTCCGATGCCGAGGCTGTCGGCTACGTGCTTGAAATGCCGGGCCTCTTGGTCATCGCGCATCTTGTTGTCAAACAGTTCGCGCTGTCCCAATCCGCCCATGTCCATCTCGATACAGTCGCTGCCGATCTGCCTGGCCAGGTCGAATTCACCAAGTTTCTGACGTTTGAGAATCATCCAGTCGCAAACGCCAATCTTATACTGTTGTGCCATCAAAGCCTCTGTTCCAAGGAGTGAAAGAACAGAGGCTATGATCAAAACCGTGCGTAATCGTTTCATATCGTCAAGTTTGTGTGAAATGCCAACGCTTCGACAACCCGATGGCGATAGAGATGCGCAATTTCAACTCCTCACGTTCTTCACGCGAGAGCGGAATATATTTTGGTGTCTTCTTGTCTGCCATCGTTCGTCTTTTCTTATATGACGGACAATGGCCCGTGGTGTAACCATTCTTCAGACACTGATTTGCATCCGTCCAGCATATTCTCTCAGCCGGCAGATGCTACGGTGCATCAGGTTGCGCACGCTCTGGTAGTTGATACCCATAATCCGACAGATATCGTCGTACTTGCGATGCTCCAGATAATAGAGGTTGATGATCTGCCGCTGACGGGGTGAGAGCTTGTCGAAAAACGCCGCTACGTTGTCGGAGAGCGATTGGCTGTGCTCCATCTGTTCACGGTTATATTCATCGGCCTCGGCGATTACCTGCATGCTGGCATCGGTAATCTCACTGTCGCAGAGTCTTGTGTTACGGCGGAACTCATCGTTGATGCGGTTGCGCAGAGAGATATAAAGGTAACTCTCGATGTTGCTGATGTTGCTGATGCCCTCCTTGCGCGTGAACAATTTAACAAATACATCTTGGATACAATCTTTCAGTGCCTCGCGGTCGGTCATGAATTTTGATCCGAATGCGAAGAGTCCGTCGATATGCTTGTCGTATAGTCTAGAGAAGTCTTCCATCTCTTTTTGCTTTTAGTAGTTTTGCAGTATAAGTAGTTTGTCGCTGCAAAAGTAATAACATTTTTCGAGAGTCACCCCTAAAATATGATTTTTTTCCTATAATTAGTGTTAACAGTGCTAATCAGCCCAAAATTATCACTATCTTTGCGGAAAAATAAAACGTAGTAAGATGAAAAGGATAATAATGATGTCGATGGTGCTTTGGACCTCGATGAATGTTATGGCACAGGATAGTGACAACACAGAACACCTTTGGTATGACAAGCCCGCATCCATCTGGCTGGAGGCGCTGCCAATAGGCAATGGCCGGTTGGGCGGTATGGTCTATGGTGGTACGCAGACCGACGAGATACAACTGAACGAGGACTCGTTCTGGAGTGGTAGTCCGCACAATAACAACAGCACCACGTCGGCCTCCTATCTGGAGAAGGTGCGCAACCTCATCTTCAGCGGCAAGGAGCAGGATGCCGAGAATCTGATCAACCAACAGTTCGTGAAAGGTCCCCACGGGATGAAATACCTGACCCTTGGCAGTCTGAAGATGACACACAAGGGCATCAATGCCGCCAATGTGAGGAACTACCGGCGCGAACTGGACCTGAGAACAGCCCTTTCGACGGTAACTTTCGACTACGAGGGTCATCATTATCGCCGTACGGCTTTCGCCTCGATGCCCGACAGCATCATCGTGATACACTTGGAGTGCGACACGTTGGGATCGTTCACACTGAAGCATTCGGCCCCTTTCTCGACCAACTATTCAAAGGACAATAACACGGTCCTTGCCACTATCAGCGGTGTGGACCATGAGGGTATTACCGGTAAGTTGAAAGCCAGACTGCGTTACCAGGTGGATAGCGACGGCAGCGTGACCTACCTTTCAAACGGCTCGGTGACAGTGAACGATTTTACCAATGCCACCATCTATATTTCGGCAGCAACGAACTATGTCGATTATAAAACCATCAACGGTAAGTCGCCGGCTATGACGCTATCATATCTGACAAATGCCCGGCAGCATAGCTACGATGAACTGCTGAGTCGGCATATCGAGGCATATCAGCAGCAGTATAACCGTGTACACCTCTCTTTGCCGTCAACGAAAGCCAACAGCGAACTGACCACTGTGAAACGTCTGGAAAAGTTTACGGGCAGCAGCGACTGGGGTATGGTGGCTCTGCTGTTTAACTATGGCCGTTACCTGCTCATCTCCTCGTCACAGGCAGGCGGACAGCCAGCCAACCTACAGGGACTCTGGAACGACAAACAGGATGCGCCTTGGGACTCTAAGTATACCATCAACATCAATGCCGAAATGAACTATTGGCCCTCTGAGGTCTGTAACCTGACGGAGACGAATGTGCCGTTCTTCAAGATGATACGTGACTTGAGTGAAACGGGAGCCGTTACTGCCAGGACTATGTATAACTGTGGAGGATGGATGGCCCATCACAATACAGACCTCTGGCGCATTGCCGGACCTGTGGACGGGGCTTTCTGGGGCATGTATCCGAATGGTGGCGCCTGGCTGGCCACCCACCTGTGGCAGCATTATCTCTATACTGGCGACGTCGATTTTCTGCGTGAGTGGTATCCTGTCATCAAGGGTACAGCTGATTTCTACCTCGACTATATGGTGCCGCATCCCAACTACAATAATTGGCTGGTTGTCGTGCCTTCCGTCAGTCCTGAACAGGGTCCTTCTGGAAAGTCGACTCCCATCACGGCAGGATGTACGATGGATAACCAAATTGTTTTCGATGCACTATCGAATACACTGCGTGCAGCGGAGATCTTAGGCGAGGACGCTTCCTATATCAGTCGGCTCACCTCGGCATTGGAGCAATTGCCGCCCATGCAGATAGGCAGTCGCAAGCAGTTGCAGGAGTGGCTCATAGATGCCGACGGCAGCGATAAGCATCATCGTCATATCTCGCACCTCTACGGGTTATATCCCTCGAATCAGATTAGTCCGTATAGTCATAACGAACTCTTTGCCGCTGCCAAGCAGACACTTACCGACCGCGGTGACGAAGCCACAGGTTGGAGTCTGGGTTGGAAGATATGTTTCTGGGCACGTATGCTCAACGGTGATCATGCGCTGACCATCCTGAAGAATATGTTGAAGCTGCTGCCGTCAGAGAATGATACGAACAAATATCCCGACGGACGAACGTTCCCCAACTTGTTCGATGCTCATCCGCCCTTCCAGATCGACGGAAATTTCGGGGCCACAGCAGGTATTGCTGAGATGCTGCTACAGAGTCACGACGGTGCCATTCATCTATTACCCGCCCTGCCCACCAGTTGGAAGACAGGCAGCATTGCAGGTTTGAAATCACGTGGTGGCTTTGAGGTCGATATGACGTGGGACGACAACGCTCTGTCTACCGTCACTTTACGCTCGTCGATAGGTGGCATCGCACGCATCCGTTCGTATGTGGAGCTGGAGGGCGAAGGTCTGCTGACGGCTGAAGGCGATTGTCCCAACGCGCTCTATGCTCCTGCCCGGATCAAGGAACCTCTACTGTCAGCGTCACTGAAGTCCAAACCTAGCGTCACTGTCAAGAAAGTGTATGAATACGATGTGAAGACAACCCCAGGAGGCGAATATCATTTCTATCAGAAAGGAACGGCGGGCATCGACCTGCTGAATGCTCCTGAGAGCAACAGCGTAACCTACTACGACTTGCAAGGTCGCTCTGCGTCCAAAGAAACCAGGGGAATCCTCATTGAGAAACGTTCGCAAAACGGCAAAAGCACGTCCCGAAAAATTATCAGGCGATAAGCTTTATCGTTATTGCGCACGGAGCCAGAGAATTTGGCCTGAGGAAATTGTCTTGGGGGTGAAGGAGCCTTGCAGACGGACGGACTTCTGTTGTAGTCTGATGTCACCGCTCTTCATGTCGATGGTGTAAAGTTGGTATTTGCCAGGAGCCACCGAGAGAGTGGGGATGTCCCCTTGAGGATAGACGAGATAACCAGTTTCGGCATTGCCTGTGGCGATGCAGTCTGTGCCCTCAATAGGTGACATCTGACAGACGTCTTTAAGGAACACCTGCTGCAGCTTGGAGGATTTCTC
>JAEEGG010006129.1_pt1 | contig 28282 bp, 23 predicted proteins | sample 9134161 | NCBI WGS metagenome assembly JAEEGG01 (sample SAMN16246543, study PRJNA631951) | gut metagenome | biome: gut microbiome; feature: rumen; material: CR-attached | host: Bos | place: Iran: Karaj | collected 2018-10 | reverse complement strand
AGAGTCGTCGCGCCTGGAGCAGAGCCACGTCTACATTGCCCATGCCCATGAGGGAGAAACGGTTCGTGTGTTCACCGTCGACGGTAAGCTGGTAGCCTCGCAGCGCATCAACAGCGAGGGCACTGCCGACATCGACCTGACCGCACTCGGCAAAGGTCTCTATATCGTTAAGTCAGCGAAAACAAGTATTAAAGTCATGAACAAATAATCAAAGAAAGGATAAAGATATGAAAAAGTTTCTACTTACATTAGTTGCAACCACGATGCTGTGTCTCGGCGTCAGTGCCCAGAAGCAGTATGTCATGAAGATCACAAAGGCCGATGGCAGCACGGTCGAGGTAAATGCTGACGATATCAAAGACGTGATCTTTGTCCAGACGGGCACTGATCCCGTGGTGATGGGTCCTCACCATTTTGACCTGACGGTTACCGTAGGCAAACAGGGTGGTATGGGTCGCGACGTGACTACCATCATGCAGAGTCGTGACAGACTGGATGAAGGCGCTGTGGTGGACTTCAAGAATGTAGGCGCCGAGATCAACGCCGACTATTCGATGGAGGCCATCGTGAAAGGCAAATATTATTATCAGGTGCCCGTAAGTGCCGATCGCTTTGTGAAGCTGCAGTTCAAAGACAACAAGATGGAGGTGGTTCAGGCTCAGCCGTTCCGTGAGAATACCTATAACACCCGTCAGTACTGTCATGCTTGGACTGCTGACAACCAGCTTATCATTATGGCTGCCAATGGCGACAAGAACGCCATTGTATGGACAAAGCTGAACACCGATGATATGACCATCGTCAGCGAGGGTACACTCAGCATTAGTGTAGCCGATGGTTGGGAGTCGTTCACCACCAGTGGTGTTCTGGCTTATCGTGAGAGCGACAACAAGCTGTTCTATTTCTATTATAACAAGAAGGGCTCTGGCCGTAAGGCTACCAAGGAGGAGAAGTTCCACGTTGCAGTAATCAATGCCGAGACGATGGCCGTAGAGCAGGATAATCTCTGTCCGTTTGCAGCTGAGATGGCTGGTTCTGCATATGGTGAGCTGCTTCAGCAGACCACTTTCTTCGATGAGGCTGGCAATCTCTATCTGGCTGCATTCAGCGATACCTCGATAGGTGAGGAGGGCAAACTGCTTCGCATTAAGAAGGGTGAGTTCAACATCGATGCCGACTTCAATGGCTTCCCCAATAGCGACGGAAAGTTGCTGACCACTCAGTATCTGGGTAATGGCAAGGTGTTCTGCTATTCTCGTCATGATGACGAAGCTCTTGGCACAGCCATCGACAGCTACGCTCACTACTATAGCGTGGTCGATATGAAGGCTGGCACCCGTACCCGCATGAGCTTTGGCGGCACAGAGATTCCTTACAGCAGTGGCCGCTTCTCACAGCGCTCTGCCTTCGATCCCAACGAAAACAAAGTTTACTTTGGTGTGAACACTGAGACCGCTCAGCCCCAGATCTATGTCTACGATGTGAAGACAGGCAATGTGAGCGAGGGAATCAAAGTGTCGGAGGGCTACTACTTTGAGCAGATCCGTATTGTTGAAGACTAATCAAGTAACCGCGAAGCGCTTTTACAAAGCGAAGCGACTAAAAGAATTGGAGAATTGAAATACGTGTATTATTATATAAGTTTGTTTCTGGTGTTCCTGTGCTCGGCTCCGTGCTGGGCACAGGACACTGCTTTATTGATGGTACACTTCGGCACCACCTATGACGAGACGCGTGCGAAGACCATCGATGCGATTAACGAGAAGGCCGTAAAGGCATTCCCTCAATTGAAGGTTCGTGAAGCCTATACCTCTCGTATCGTGATGAAACGCCTTGCCCAGCGAGGTATCAAGAAGGATACTCCCATCGATGCGCTGCTGAAACTGCGTAGCGAGGGTATCAGGACGGTAAAGATCCAACCATCGTATATCATCGACGGTATTGAGATGGATCGTCTGCGTAAGGATGTGGAACAGGTACGGCCTTTCTTCGACAGTATCTGGGTGAGTACGCCCTTGCTTTATACCGTAGAAGATGCCGAGAAAGTGTGCGAGGTATTGGTGAACCGTCATACGGCAGATGCCAGGAAACGGGAGCATGTGCTCTTTATCGGTCACGGGACGGAAGGACCTGCGACAGCTTTGTACAGCCAACTCGACTATATGCTGCGAGCCGGTGGTCATGCAAACTATCATGTGGCTACTATCGAAGGCTATCCCACACAGGAGACGGCTTTGGCTCAGATCAAGGCGATGAAAGGTAAAAAGGTGACATTGGTGCCGCTGCTCTTCGTGGCTGGCGATCATGCCAACAATGATATCTCCGTAGAATGGAAGGAAGCACTCGAGAAAGAAGGATTAACGGTTGATGTCCGTCTTGAGGGTCTTGGCGAAGTGCCTGAGATACAAGACCTGTACATTGAAAAGGTAAAAGAGTAAAAAGGTAAAAAAGTAAAAAGTGCTGAAAATGAAACTATTAGGATTACTAAAGAGCTGGAAGAGGATTCTATTATTCCTTTCTGGGGTTATCCTTTTTACCTTTTTACTTTTTTACCTTTTTACCTTTTATATGTCTCCCACACGCATCCTCGTTGTGAATGCCTTGAAGGCTCAACAGGCTGATATCGTGCTGAGCAATGACCATCCGCAGATCAAGGTGGATTGTGTTGAGGCTGAGGAAATGGGTAGTCTTGCAGGGTATGATGCCGTCATCATCTACGCCCGCAGGCTTTTCCTGACACCAGAACAGGAGGCAGAGGTGAAGCGCGTGGCAGAGAAGGGTGTCCCCGTTTATACCAAGACCCTGCGCAGCAATGATTTCGTAGAGAATCACAACCTCAGTGAGGAGCAGATTGCCACTTTGCAGGAATACTTCGACAACGAGAACCGTCAGAATTACCGCAATGGTCTCAGATTCCTGAGATACATTGCCACTCCTCAGCGTTGGGGCGATCAAGGATACGACAAGCCCATAGAGGTGCTGAAAGACATGTACTACCATCGTGAGTACGGCCAGTATTTCAAGACCCACGAAGAACTGACGCAGTATCTGAAAGAGCGTCATCTCTATCATCAAGATGCCCAGACGCTGGCCCTGATATCCGGCATCACCTTTCCTATGGAAGGCAACCGTGAGCATGTGGATACGCTCATCACGATGCTCACACAACGGGGATTTAACGTCTATCCCATGACCTGTTCAGGCAAGAAACGTGAGAAGATGCTCCATCAGTTGAAGCCTGATGCCGTTGTCTATATGGCGATGGGACGTTTGGGTAATGACACGTTGATCCAGTGGATGCAGGAGAAGAATATCGCCTTGTTCTGTCCCTATCCACTCTCACAGACACATGAGGAGTGGATGAACCAGGACATCCCTATGGCTAGTGGTTCGAAAAACGCCCGTATCGTCATTCCTGAAATCGATGGTGGTACGGCACCGTTCTGTATTGCCACTCAGAACCCGAATAAGGAAGGTTATCATATCAATACCGCTGAGACAGAACGGTGCGAGATGCTGGTGGAGCATATTTGCCGCAGTATGTCGCTTCGTCAGAAGAAGAACAGCGAGAAGCGCATCGCCATCGGCTATTTCAAACGTCCTGGTAAGGATGCGCTTTTGGCAAGTGGTATGGAAGTGATTCCCTCGATGTATAATCTCCTGAAACGGTTGCAGCAGGAGGGCTATAACGTCAATGGTCTGCCTTCGACTCTCGAAGGCTTTGCCAAAGCGATAAAGACGGAAGGACTTGTGCTTGGCTCTTATGCCAAAGGTGCTCAAGAAGAATATCTGAAGAAAGGCCATCCGCTGTGGTTCAGTCGTCAGCAATATGAGCAATGGGCGAAGGAAATACTGCCCGCAGAGAAATACCAGGAGGTGGTCAACCGTTATGGCGAGGCACCTGGAGAGTTGTTAGCTAAGGGAGACAGTATTGCCATCGCTTGTGTGCGCTATGGTAATGTGCTGCTCTTTCCACAGCCCCGTCCTGCCTTGGGTGATGATGATTTCAAACTAGTGCATGGGGTAGAGGTAGCACCGCCTCATAGTTATCTGGCACCTTATTTATATTTGCAGAAGGGATTCCAAGCTGATGCCCTGATACATTTTGGCACACATGGAAACTTAGAATATACACCAGGACGCGATGCGGGTATGCGACCACAAGACTGGAGTCAGCAGCTCGTTGGTCCTACACCACATTTCTATTATTATACCACTAGCAATATCGGAGAGGCCATTATTGCCAAGCGACGTTCAAATGCCGTCCTGCTCACCTATCTCACGCCACCATATGCAGAAAGTGGCATGCGACAGAAATACAATGCCCTTCATAACGACATACACAAGTTAAGGGAAAAGGGAATAGTGAACAGTGAAAAATTTGCTACCGCATCACGATCACTTAAACAGAGAATCGTTAAGGAGGGGTTGCATCGGACATTGGGCATCGACAGCATAGTTAGTAAGCCTCTTACGCATGAGGAGTTGGAACGTATCGACAGTCATGTGGAGGAGCTGATGAACGAGAAGATGCAGGGGTCATACTATACTTTGGGACAGCCCTACACAGAAGAACAATTGAACCAGACGGCAAGAGCGATGAACAACGATGCCTCGCAATGGCCTCGCATCAAACAACTGCTGACGGTTTCCACTCAAGCGGAAATCAATAATATGGTTCGTGCGCTGAATGGTGGGACGATTGCGCCTGCTCCTGGTGGAGATCCTATTCTCAATGACAATGTGCTGCCAACAGGAAGGAATATGTTCAGTATCAATCCTGACAACACCCCTGATCCTCAGGCTTGGGAAGACGGCAAGCGATTGGCTGAGCAGACTATCGCCAAGTATCGTCAGGAGCATGGAGAGTATCCCCGTAAGGTAAGTTACACTTTCTGGGCAGGAGAATTCATCGCTACAGGTGGTGCTACGATTGCCCAAGCGCTTTGGATGTTGGGTGTAGAGCCGGAAAGAGATAGTCAGGGGCGTATCGGCGCCCTACGATTGGTGCCAGCCAAGGACTTAGGTCGTCCGCGTATCAATGTGATGATACAGATCAGCGGGCAGTTGCGTGACATTGCCGACTCGCGTCTGAAACTGATTACAGAGGCGATTCAAATGGCTTCAGCAGCAGAGAAGGAAGACTCGAATTACGTTCGTGAAGGTACGCTGGCTCAGGAGAAGGAACTTATCGAGAAAGGCATTGCGCCACAGAGGGCACGAGAACTCTCTACCTTACGAGTGTTCGGCCCTGTGAACAACGGTTACAGCACAGGTATGATGAACTACATAGAGCGGAGTGGTTCTTGGAGCGACAAGAGCGAACTCGTGGATGGTTATCTGAATAATATGTGTGCTGCATATGGTGATGAGGTGCATTGGGGAATGGCCCAGCGAGAACTCTTCGCAGCAGCCCTACAAGAAACGGACGTTACCATCCAACCTCGTCAGAGTAACACCTGGGGACCGATTTCGTTGGATCATGTCTATGAGTTTACTGGTGGACTTTCGATGGCAGTCAAGGCACTCACAGGCAAAGAGCCCGATGCCCTGATGGCCGACTATCGGAATCGTCAGAATCGCAGGATTCAAGGTGTGAAGGAGGCTATTGATATCGAAGTACGCACCACGTTGCTTAATCCAAACTTTGTTCGTGAACGGATGAAGGGTGATGAGGGTACGGCTCAGATGTTTGGTGAGACATTCAGGAATATCTTTGGATGGAGCGTCACCCGTTCGTCAGCCCTCGACCCTCAGCTCTACGATGAACTGTATCAGATGTATGTCGCTGATGAGCAGCAGCTTGGTATCCGTGAATACTTCCAGCAGAAGAATCCTGCTGCCTATCAGGCGATGACTGCTACGATGCTTGAGAGTGCACGAAAGGGCTATTGGAAACCGTCTGAAACACAACTCAAACAAACGGCTCAGCTGCATGCAGAGATTACGAAAGAGAGTGGTGCTGCTTGTACGGACTTTGTCTGTAATAATGCTTCACTGCAGGTGTTTATCGAAGGACATTTGTCTGCTGATGTCCGTCAGGGTTATAACCGTCAGATGACGTTGGTGAAGAGCAGAGAAGTCAATGGCAAGGTCACGGTTTTGGAGAAAGGAAACTCACGGGGACAGGTCCCGCAGGTTGACGGGCAACAACCCACGGGACCTGTCCCCATGAGTCTTTTGATAATCGTCATCCTGTTGTTGCTTGTGATGATCATTATCTATCTACGCAAGAGAAATGGAGATCGTAGCTGACACCCTCATTCTGTTGGTGGTGATTCAGACAGCCATCAGACTCAGCCAATGGTCAAACATTTGGTTGCGACTGGCATATTGTCTGGCAGTAGGGGCTATCGTATGGCTGTCGACAAACTATGCAGCAGGTCTTTCGAAACTTCAGGTTTCAGGATGGCTGCACAACACTTCGATTCTCCAGGATATAGCAGTCGTTTGTATTTTGGATGCACTTCTGAGTCGCATTCGATTTTATCCAGGTTTACTGATTCTGCCAGTAGCATTCTATGTGCTCTGTCAGATGCTCTTTACCTTAACGGGTGTTGGCTTTCAGACCACTGGACTATTGTTAGCAGTCGCATTGACAATAATTCTCCTGTTATTATCAAAAGGTATGACCTGGCTGCTGCCTCAGAAGACAGATCGCTCTATCCTTCATACCATCATCACCATCCTGCTTTGCCTGACGTGCTTAGTGGCTACTCAGCAATCGGTGATGGTTTATCCTGCAATCAATCAAAATATCATTATGGAATATATCTCAAGAGCCCTCTTCGGAATAGCCAACATCCTGCTTATTCCCGATGTCATCATGCTGATCATCTTCTTCATCAGATCGATTATTCTGTTGGTAACCACCTCTATACAGTATGCCAACAGGAGGAAAGATGGTCACGGAAGTCTTTACACCAAGTATCGCAACCTGTTGTACGATCAGGAACCCAGCGAGGCCTATGCCGACTATCTGGCGGCGCAGATGGAAGCTGAGGCAGCAAAGGATGTGAACCTCTCGCGACTGCTCACTAAGTTAGGACCTGTGCTTGGACTTATCGGTACGCTCATCAGCATGTCGCCAGCATTGGTGGGGCTGTCTACAGGTGATATCTCTGGGATGGCCTATAACATGCAGGTGGTCTTCTCGGCTACGGTCGTAGGACTGGTCATCAGTGTGGTAGGTCTCTTTACCCAACAGTTGAAGTCGCGCTGGCATCAGCAGGATATCAGCCGATTGGAGTATGTGTCAAGTCAATATATCGAGAAGCATGAGAAAGAAGCGTAGATATTCAATGTTGACGGAGGATGACGGCGATCCGCTGAGTGTGGTGGTCAACCTCTTCGATGTGGCGATGGTCTTCGCTGTGTCGCTGATGGTGGCGATGGTCATGCACATGAATATGGCGGAGGTGTTTGGCAAGGAGGATTTTACCATCGTGAAGAATCCTGGCAAGGAGAATATGGAAATCATCCAGAAGAAAGGACGAGAGATAGAGACCTACAAGGCCAGCAGACAGACACAAGGCGAAGGAACCAGAGGTAAACGTCTCGGCACAGCCTATCAGTTAGAGGATGGACGTATTATTTATGTGCCAGAATAATACGATATTCAAAAAGAATTTGTAACTTTGCAAACAAATGAAGACAGCATTCCTGATAGCGGCACCCACGAGTGGCTCTGGCAAGACGACAATTGCCAGAGGACTGATGGCGCTGCTGGCTTCGAAAGGTATGAAGGTGCAGCCATTCAAGTGCGGGCCAGACTATATCGATACGAAGTTTCATGAGGCTGTCTGCGGACGACCCAGTATCAATCTCGATACATTTATGGCTTCGCCAGAGCATGTGAAAGAACTCTTTGTTCGCTATGGTTCAGATGCTGAGGTGTGTATCGTAGAGGGGATGATGGGACTTTTCGATGGCTATGATCGCGAGAAAGGCTCGTCGTATGAGATTGCTCGGGTGCTAGATATTCCTGTGGTCTTGGTGGTGGATGCGAAGTCGGCTGCTTATTCGATGGCGGCTTTGCTCTCAGGCTTTATCCATTTCAGAGAGGATGTGCGGATTGCTGGCATTATTTTTAATAAGGTGGGGTCGGAAAAGCACTTTTCGATGCTGCAGCAGGTGTGCGAGGATCTGGGCATCGAATGTTTCGGCTATCTACCTAAGTCACCGGCTCTCGAACAAGGCTCACGCTACTTAGGACTTGACTTCTCGCAGCAACCAAAGAACAAGGAACTGATAAATCTTCTAGAGAAACATGTAAGATGGCAAAGAATGTTAGAGCTCTGATAGCGCGCAACAAGGAGTCGTTTTCTTTTCTTTATCAGGAGACGATTGATAGTTTCGCTCAGGTTCGTTTTTTCGATCCTGAGACTGAGGTGCCAGACTTTAGCGGTATTGATTTAGTATATCTCCCAGGCGGCTATCCTGAGAAGCATTTGGAGGCATTGGTGGGGAACGAGGCCTGCAAGAAAGCGATTCGTGACTATGCAGGGCAGGGTGGGAGAGTCGTGGCAGAATGTGGAGGTATGATGTATCTCTGTCAAAGCATCGTGACTGATGAGGGTGAGTATCCGATGTGTGGGGTGCTGCCCTATAAGATTTCTGCGCGCAAGGCAGACCGCAAACTTTCGCTGGGCTATCGGCAATTTATGCTCGATGGCAAGGAATACAGAGGTCATGAGTTCCATTATACCCAATTTGTGGGCGAGACACCTCAGAGCATCACTCAGGTCTATAATGCCAAAGGTGAGCCTGTACCTACACCTGTGTTCAGATATAAAAATGTTTTAGCAAGCTATACCCACTTTTATATGCCCCCTAACTTAGGGGGCAACAGGGGTCTGAACAAGGTGATTTCTGACAATGGTTCAGACCCTCAACCCCCTAACTTAGGGGGCTTGATGCATCCCATCATGTTCGCAGGTACAGGCAGCGATGTCGGCAAAAGCATCGTTGCTGCAGCTTTCTGTCGGATATTCCGTCAGGACGGCTATCAGCCTGCACCCTTCAAGGCACAGAATATGGCACTCAACTCATACGCCACACCAGAGGGATTCGAGATAGGACGCGCTCAGGCTGTACAGGCTGAGGCTGCTGGTATTCCTTGTCATACGGACATGAATCCCTTGCTGTTGAAGCCCCAAAGCGACCATTCATCCCAAGTTATTCTGAACGGCAAACCCATCGGCAACAAAGATGCCTACGACTACTGGCGACGAGGTACATCGGAAATCGACTTCCGCAAGGAGGTTTGCGATGCCTTTGATCGTTTGGCCTCACGCTATAATCCCATTGTGATGGAGGGAGCTGGCAGTATAGCAGAGATTAATCTGAAGGACCGCGATTTGGTGAACATGTCGATGGCCCGCCATGCAAAAGCTGATGTCATCTTGGTGGGTGATATCGACAGAGGGGGCGTGTTTGCTTCCGTTTATGGCAGCATCGCTTTGCAAAGTCCAGAGGACAGAAAACTCATCAAAGGCATCATTATCAACAAGTTTCGTGGCGATATGCGTCTTTTCGATGAAGGTCGCAAGATGCTCGAAGATATTTGTGGTGTGCCTGTGTTGGGTGTGATACCTTATTTTAAAGATATCTATATCGATGAGGAGGATAGTATGGCATTGGAGCAGAAACGCCGCCAGTTGGAAGAGGGCAAGGTGAATGTGGCTGTAGTGCTGTTGCGACATATCAGCAACTATACTGATTTTGATACGTTGGAGCGTGACCCTCGTGTCAATCTCTTCTATACCAACAACACCTCAGACATCCAGCAGGCAGATATCATTATTCTGCCAGGAACAAAGGCCACGCTTGACGACCTGATGGAACTGCGTCGAAACGGTTGTGCTCAGGCTATCCAGCGAGCGCATCGCGATGGTAAGATGGTGGTAGGCATTTGTGGCGGTTATCAGATGTTGGGCCAGACCGTTGAAGATCCTGATGGCATCGAAGGCAGCATCACGAGTCTGCCTGGTCTTGGTCTGCTGCCTATACATACCACGATGACGCCTGAGAAGACCACTCGTCAAGTGACGTTTATGTTCGAAGGCCAGTCGTGTCAGGGCTATGAGATTCATCAGGGCGTCAGCGATACTGATGAGGCTATCCTGCAGACCGACCACTGCTTAGGCACTTACATTCACGGCTTCCTCGACAATGCCCCAGTTATTGACTACTTGCTCAAGGATAAGGCCGTTTTTATTCATTCTGAACAAAGTCTTGCTGATTTCAAAGAAGAGCAATATAATAAGTTGGCTGACCACGTGAGAAAACACGTGGATATCGACCAGATTTACAAGATTCTGACCAATGGCTAATGCGATTACCCTTTTGATAGGTTGGGTGCTCGACCTTATCTTTGGCGACCCCCAGCGATTGCCACATCCTATCGTGTGGTTTGGCAAGGTCATTTCTGCTTTCGAGCACAGTTTGAATAAGGGGAATCATCGCAAGTTGAAGGGAGCTCTGACGGCTATCGGACTGATTCTGTTCGTTTTCGTTTTCGTCTGGATGCTGCGAAAGATCTTAGGTCTCTTCACATTGTTTATCTTTGATGGTACCCATGAACAGGTATATCAGATACCCGTGCTTCTTTATCTTTTCGATATTCTGGCCATCTTTTATTGTCTGGCAGGTACGACACTCATTCGTGAGGTACGGGCAGTCTTTCTGGCATTGGATCGGAGTCTTGATGAAGGCCGCCAGCAAGTGGCACGTATCGTAGGACGTGATACATCAGAATTGTCAGCACAGGAGGTTCGTACTGCTGCATTGGAGACTCTGGCAGAGAATCTGAGTGATGGTGTGATTGCTCCTTTGTTCTGGTTTGCTATTCTAGGTACTCCTGGTATGTTGGCTTACAAGATGGTGAATACTCTCGACTCGATGATAGGCTACAAGACAGAGCGTTATCGTGACTTTGGCTGTTGGGCTGCCCATATCGATGACATCGCCAACTATATCCCCGCCCGCCTCACCGCCTTGCTGATGATCTTGTTTTCTCCCCCTAACTTAGGGGGAGTCAGAGGGGGTCTGAACAGGCTTAAGTTCGTCTACAAATACGGACGATGCCACGCTTCTCCAAATAGCGGTTATCCGGAAGCAGCTTTAGCAGGCATCCTCGATTGTCGCTTTGGTGGTCCCCACTATTACTTTGGCCAAATCTTCGACAAACCTTATATCGGCACCAACGATCGTCCTCTCACCACCGATGACATGAAAAAAGCCATCCGCGTGAATCGAACGGCTGAGATATTGATGGTACTGCTGGTAGTAGCCAGTATCGTCATCAGAAGTATTTGGTAATCTTCGCGTTGTCGAAGTTGTTCATCTCATTCATCATGCGGACGGCGGAGTCGATGATGGGGAAAGCGCAAAGGGCACCAGTACCTTCGCCAAGACGGAGGCCAAGATGGAGCAGGGGCTTGGCATCTATGATATCAAGCATCATCTGATGGCCGGATTCATCACCACAATGAGTAAAGATCATGTAGTCTTGCGAGTCAGGATAGAGCAAAACAGCAGCCAAAGCACAAGCAGTCATGATGAAGCCATCGACCAATATCACAATATGCAGTTCTGCGGCCCGGAGCATCGCTCCAATGGCTGCAATCATCTCAAATCCGCCGAAGTAGCGGAGTGTCACAATGGGGTCAGGATACTTTGTGACATGTCCATGACACAAAGTATCCTGACCCCATTGTGACACAGCCTTTGATAGCACTTCGTATTTATGACGGATGCCATCATTGTTGAGGCCGGCGCCTGCACCAATGCAGTCCTTGAGGGGAATGTCGCCAAAGAGACTCATCCAGATGCTCGAAGGGGATGTGTTACCAATGCCCATCTCACCAATGCAAAGTATGCGACAGCCTTCAGCAGCACAGTCGTCAACGAGGTCAGAACCAATCTGAATAGCACGATCGAATTCCTCTTCACTCATCGCTGGTTCGTAGAGGAAGTTCTTAGTGCCGCGTGCAATCTTGCGGTCAATGACGCCATCAACCTTAGACAAATCATAGTCGACACCAACATCAACGATGCGGAGTTTGAAGCCATGCTGACGACAGAACATATTGACGCCTCCGCCACCATGAGTGAAATTAATCATCTGTTGCCAAGTGACTTCACGAGGCGACACACTGACTCCCTCGCGCTCGATACCATGATCGCCACCCAAGAGCAGATGACAAGGATGTGCCAGAGAAGGTTCTAAAGTCTGCTGAATCAGGCATATTTGCATGGCCAATTCCTCCAAACGCCCCAAAGAACCTTTGGGCTTGTTCAGGTTGTCGATCTTTTCTTGGATCGCTGCCTGCATCGACCTGTCTACAGGAATTATACTAAATATTCTCATTTCTCTTTCTACCACGAATTACACTAATTTCACGAATTATTCATCAACGCAACTTATTCGTGTAATTCGTGAAATTCGTGGTTCTTTATTTTAACTTCAATTCCACTAACCATTAATATGACTTCGTCAGCCTTCGAGGCAATATACTGGTTCATCCAGCCTTCGAGATCCGTAAATTTACGTTGGATGGCATTCTCACTGACACCACCAAGCCCAATCTCATTGGTGACAAAGATATAGGTGGCATCAGATTCAGTAAACTTATCGAACTCAGTCTTAGCTAATTCAAGTGACTTATCGACATCAGAATTGTTGGCGAAGAAGAAATTGGTGAGCCAGAGTGTCACGCAGTCGATAACAACCACTCTGCCCGTCATGTCGTGTAGGCTTAATTTTGTTTCTTCCTCGATGTTTGTCCACTGAGGACCGCGACGTTCCTGATGCTTGCGAACCCGCTCTCGAAACTCCTCGTCCCAGATATGTGCTGTGGCCATATAGACAGGGTTCGGACTCAGGCTCAATGCCATTTCCTCCGCCTTCTTGCTCTTGCCTGAGCGCTGGCCACCAGTAATCAGAATAATCTTTTTCATAGCGCACATACCACTAAATAGACTGTCAGTTCTACCAACAGACAGACGGCTCCGCAACAGTCACCTGTATAACCACGAAGCTTGTTCCAGATGAGCAGATAAAGGAAATACATCACCAAGCAGGGGATAAAGATGATCATCTCCCAAGATAATTCTGTATACCAAAGATACAAACCCATTGGCAACAAGCCTTGTATGGCGAGACCGATGCCAGCAAGCCATTCAATCTTGCGATAAACGGTTTTGTTCTTTGCCTCTTCTTCCCGTCTGGCATAGGGCATCATCAGAATGAGTTCAGCTGTCACCATTCTGGCGTATGGCGTTGCTGCCAGAATAGTCAGAGCGGCCATCAAGGGAGACATCGAGAGGAGCGTGGCAAAGAGCAACAGATGGTAAAGGAGAAGCCCGATGACACCATAGGTCCCGATGTGCGAGTCTTTCATGATGGCGAGGATGCGCTCGCGGTCTGAACCCCCGCCTCCGAAACCATCGAGGAAATCTGCCAGACCATCCTCATGCAAAGCGCCTGTAATCAGCAATCTTACCACGATGGCTAGTAAGACAGCAACAGCGTATGGTAACACGAGACTTCCGAAGTAAAGTGTCGCTGCCATCGCCCCACCAGTGAGCCAGCCCGTCAAAGGCCAATACTCAACAACAGATTTGTAGCTCTCCTTCGATGGCTGATGCAGTCGCCAGAAGGGCAATCGCGTGAAAAAGATGAACGCAGCCCATATTCTGTCATACCAAAGGCTACGGGTAGGCGAGCCTTGCTCGGGATTTCGGGTTTGGTCAATATTTATTTGCATATTATTCGAATTTGCTTGCAAAAATACAAAAATATTTTGTACTTTTGCAGACAAATAAGAATTATTGCTAAAGAAATGAAGAAAACAGCCTTTTTGTTGGTTATTGCAGCCGTTCTTTGTGCTTGTTCTGGTAAGAATTCACAGTCGCAGGCATCTGCTGATACGGCCTCAAATGATTCCATCGTTACCATCGATGTCAAGTATGCCACAGGCTTCAGTGTGCGCGACTCTGCTGATGTCCGTCTAGTGAATGTTGGTAAAAGCGATTGCTTTGCTTTGGTGCAGAGCGATGACGTGAGTGTGCCCAATGACTATACAAAAATTCGAGTGCCTATCAAGAATACCATCTGTATGACGGCTTTGCAGTTGTCGAACTTCACCATTCTCGATGCCCACGATGTGGTGAAGGGTATCACAGGTACGAAGAACCTCTTCAACGAGGATATCTTGGCGCGCGTAAAAGACGGTCGTATCGTGAAGATCGGTATGGAGGGCAACTTCGATACGGAACTGGTGTTAGCTGCCAATCCTGATGTCATCTTTATCTCGCCTTCGAAGCGTGGTGGTTATGATGCCATCAAGGAGACGGGCATCACGTTGGTGCCTCATCTGGGGTATCAGGAATTGGATCCGCTGGGTCAGGCCGAGTGGATTAAGTTCGTGGGGATGTTTATCGGAAAGGAGCGCGAGGCCAACGAGATATTTGCTGGTATCGAGAGTCGATATAATGATTTGAAGGAAAAGGCCAGCAAGGCAGAGACTCATCCGACGGTGTTCAGTGGCGAGATGCACTATGGCAACTGGCATGCTGTTGGAGGCAAGAACTATCTGGCACAGATATTCCGCGATGCTGGTGCAGATTACGTCATTAATGACGAAGAGACGGCTGGCGAGGATCTGGAATTCGAGAAGATGTACGCCCTCGCTGCCAAAGCCGACTACTGGCGCATCCTGAACTCTTTCCCAGGAGAATTCACTTATGAGGCCCTGAAAGCTTCTGAACCCCGTAACGAACTCTTCAAGGCTTTCAAGGAAAAAAAGGTTATCTACTGCAACATGAAGCAGCAGGCCTACTACGAGATTTCTCCTGTCCAGCCTGACGTGCTGCTGAAGGACTTCGTGGCCATCTTCCACCCAGAACTCGTCGAACCCGACTATCAGCCCACGTACTACAAATTGTTGAAATAAATAACGACCACTAATTGCACTAATTTCACTAATTATTCTCAGGCGCAACAAATTAGTGTAATTCGTGGTTTTAAAAAGAATATGAGAGTTTCAAAGTTCATCATCCTCGTTGCGGGCATCGTTGTATTGTTGATCATTAACCTGCTCATTGGATCCGTCAAGATTCCTGTGGCAGATGTGTGTCGTATTCTGATGGGCGATGACTCCAACGAGATCTGGACGAACATCATTTTCAGCAGTCGTCTGCCTCAGGCATTGACGGCCATCATGGCTGGTGCAGGTCTTGCCGTCAGCGGTCTTCAGATGCAGACGGTCTTCCGTAATCCCTTGGCAGGGCCGTCTGTATTAGGTATTAGTAACGGTTCTGCCCTTGGTGTCGCTTTTGTGGTTTTGTTGTCAGGAAAGATAGGTGGAGTGGCTCTCTCCCGTTTGGGTTATCTTGGTGATGCAGCTATGAGTGTGGCAGCTATTGTTGGTGCGATGGCCGTGCTGTTGTTGATACTCTGGTTGTCGCAGAAAGTGAAGGGTAACGTCACTTTGCTAATCATCGGTGTGATGATAGGTTATCTGGCCAATGCCATCATCGGAGTATTGAAGTTCCTCGCGCCTGAAGAAGATGTAAAGTCATTCGTCGTGTGGGGGCTGGGTTCTTTCTCGCGAGTCTCTGGCGATGAGATGGTGTTATTCATCGTACTGATGTGCATCTTGTTGCCGTTGGCTTGTCTCTTGGTGAAGGATATGAACCTGATGCTATTGGGCGACCGCTATGCATCGAATCTGGGTCTGAACATCCGTCGCAGTCGTATGCTGGTGATCGTTTCCTCAGGCATATTAGTCGCCATCGTCACAGCCTATTGCGGACCGATTATGTTCATCGGATTGGCTGTTCCTCATCTGGCTCGTGCTATTTTCCGTACTTCCGATCATCGCACCCTGATGCCCGCCACAGCACTTTGTGGCGCAGTACTCGCCCTGTTTTGCAACTTCATCGCCCGTATGCCAGGCTTCGAAGGGGCTCTGCCTGTCAATTCTGTCACAGCTTTAGTCGGCGCTCCTGTCATTGCTGCTGTCCTTTTTGGCAAACGGAAGAGTGAAGTAGAAGAATAAAAAAGTACAGAGCATACTAAAGTGTAAAAATACCTTAAAATGTTTGGATAATTAAAGTAAAAACTATACCTTTGTGCCCATGAGAACAAAAAGTACAGAACATACTAAGAATAAAGTTGCTCTTCGTCAAATTGCGGAGGTTATATCAGGAATATACCTGAAACCTTCTCCTGAAGGTGAGATTGCCTATTTGCAAGTGAAGGATCTTTTAATGGATTCACCAGAAAAGACAGCCTCTAAGGTTGATTCTGTTCCCAAAATAGACAATTACCTGTTGCGGAAAGGGGATTTACTGTTTGCGGGGAAAGGAAGCACCTATTTGTGTAAAGAGTACTATCTCACCATTCCTGCCGTACCTTCTACGGCATTATATTTAATCCGGTTGCATTCAGATATTGTTAGTCCGGAGTTTCTTTGTTGGTATCTAAACCATCCTGCGATTGTAGCACAGATGATGGCATCCAGAGTTGGAAGTGGAACACTGATGATTCATAAGCCGACTTTGGAGAATATAGAGATTATCATACCAGACAAGAATACCCAAAAATGTATTGTCGAATTATCAGATCTTCAAAAGAGGGAAGAATATCTTTTGAAGACAATAGCAGAGAATCGGGTATTGATGACCAACCAGATATTAATGAACGAATTAAAGAAATAACAGATATGGATATTAAGAAGATTACCCAAGAAGACATTAACCGCACTGTGTGGAAAGCCTGCGACACTTTCCGTGGTGTCATAGATCCGAGTCAATATAAGGATTATATTCTCACTATGCTTTTCTTGAAGTATGTAAGCGATGTGTACAAATCCAAGTTGAGCGAATACCTTATTAAATATAATAGTGATAAGGAACGGGCAGAGCGAGCCATGCGTCACGAGCGTTTTGTAGTGCCAGAGCGGAGTGCTTTTGATTTCCTTTACGACAACAGGAATGCAACGAACATTGGCGAACTGATTGACGAAGCCCTTGCTGACCTTGAAGATGCCAACCGTGAAAAGATGAGTAGCGAGGACGGCAGCAGCATCTTCCGTAACATCAGCTTTAATAGTGCCAACTTAGGTGAGCCAAAAGAAAAGAATGCCCGTCTGAAGAATCTGTTGCAGGATTTCCGCGATTTGGATTTGGATGAATCCCATTTGGAGAGCAACGATATTATTGGCGATGCCTATATGTATCTTGTCTCAACCTTTGCAGGAGAGGCTGGCAAAAAGGCAGGAGACTTCTTTACGCCAGCAGAAGTTTCTACGTTATTGGCCAAACTAACAAAGAGTAAACCTGGTGCTCGTATCTGTGATGTCACCTGTGGTTCTGGCTCCTTGCTGATTAAGGCTGGTAAGGAAGTGGGTAACAACAACTTCTCGCTCTATGGTCAGGAAGTCAATGGCAGTACATGGGCTTTAGCTATGATGAATATGTTTCTGCATGGCTTCGACAATGCAGTCATTCGTTGGGGCGATACGTTACGCAACCCCAAATTGAAGGTCAACGACAAACTGATGAAGTTTGATACTGTTGTGGCCAACCCTCCATTTTCTCTCGATAAATGGGGAGCAGAGGAAGCTGCCAGTGATCTATATAATCGTTTCTGGCGAGGCATACCTCCCAAAAGCAAAGGTGATTGGGCTTTTATCAGTCACATGCTGGAAGTGGCAGATGACAGCGAAGGCAAAGTTGGTGTCATTATTCCTCATGGTGTTCTATTCCGTGGAGGTAGTGAAGGAAAGATTCGCCAGTATATCCTTGAGAACGAGCATACGTTGGAGGCTGTTATAGGCTTACCAGCCAACCTTTTCTATGGTACGGGCATTCCTGCTGCTATTGCCATCTTCCGTAAAGGTCGTAACTCAGAAAATGTGCTTTTCATTGATGCCAGTCGAGAGTATGAGAACGGTAAGAATCAGAACAAACTCCGTGAAAAGGATATTGAGCATATCGTCACGACTTATCAGAAGTTCGTCCGTGGTGAGTTCACTCCAGGTGTAGCAGAAGACAAATATGCCTATGTCGCTACTCCTGATGACATACGCGAGAACGACTTTAACCTCAACATCCCCCGTTATGTAGATACTTACGAGGAAGAAGCCGAAATCGACATCCCTGCTGTACAGAAGGAGATAGAACAGTTAGAGGAAGAATTAGTCGAGGTACAAGCCAAGATGAAAGAATATTTGAAACAGTTAGGATATTAAGCATTATAGAATATGAATAAAATAGAATCATTATACAAAGAGTGGCAGTCTCTTCAACCTTTGAAGGAGCAAGACCAAAACCGTCTTGACCAAAAGTTCATGTTAGAGTTTAATTATAACTCTAACCATATCGAAGGTAATACATTGACTTATGGCCAAACAGAAATGTTGCTTATGTTCGGGAAGGTCGTTGATGAGGCCAACATGAAAGACTTAGAAGAGATGAAGGCTTCCAATGTTGGCTTAAAGATGGTCAAAGAGGCAGCACTTGACAAAGAGCAGCCTCTTACCGAATACTTTATCCGCACCTTACACCAGACATTGCTTCGCGAAGACTATACGGTATATCGCCAACTTCCTGATGGCACTAATACGTCGTATGTAGTTCATGCAGGGCAATACAAGACTCGGCCAAACTCAGTTATTACCGCTACTGGCGAGCGCTTTGAATATGCCTCGCCAGAAGAAACGCCTGCACTCATGACTGATTTGCTTCAATGGTATAACCAAGCAGAAACAGAAGGAGCAATGTCGCCAATAGAATTAGCATCCTTGTTCCACTATCGCTATATCCGCATCCATCCCTTTGAAGACGGGAACGGCAGAATATCCCGTTTGATAGTCAATTACATCCTTTACCGTCATGGTTATCCCATGATAGTAGTTAAGAGTTCCGACAAGAATAATTATTTGACAGCTCTTAATCGCTGTGATATAGCAATCGGTCCAATTCCATCAGACGGTGCCCATGCTGAGTTATCACAAATCAAGCCATTTGTTGAGTATATGAGCAAATGCCTGGAAAATGCCTTAACTATCAGCATTAGGGGTGCAAAAGGCGAGAATATTGAGGACGCAGACGACTGGAGAAAAAATCTCAAACTGAAATATCGTGACCAGATTAACAAGCCAGAAGCAACAGAAGAACTCGTTGATAAAATCATGCAGAAAGACTTTATCGGGCTCTTACAATATATTGATCATGAACTTTCGGAATTTTATTCCGTGTTCACCTCTGTGCAATGGAAACCCTCCAATGGGAACTTCTCCACAACTGAACAAGGAGTTTGTTGTTCAGATATTGAATTTTATAAAGAGTTTAATGTAATTAAGACAGGTATTACACTTCGCATAAGACTTACTATACAACAATTCCTTTATAGAATTGAAGTGATTACTATTAAAGATTTGTACTATGGTCAGGTGATATATAAAAAAGAGTATTCATACTCTGAATTCATTGCTGAGCAAGATCAAGTTGATATTATTAATGCAATAGGTAACTTTCTCAATCAGTTTATAGAAACTCATGGTTTCACAAATAAAATGCTCTAATATGATTACTGTGCAAGACTTATACAATATTGTAGGCAATAAGATTGCCAATGAGGCTCAAAAGTCAATAATTCGAAACAACTTCCCTCCGCAAACAGCGGAACAGATGTGTAATGCTATTGATCAACATGAGGCTGCTGATCATTTTCAGCGTTTCTTGACTGAATGGATAGAAGCACAACAGAGACAACAGCAGGCTATACAGTCGTTCCTACAATAGTACTACAACAGATGACTAACAAAGAAAAACATATACCACAAGGATATAAGGACTCTCCGCTTGGCATCATTCCAATGGAATGGCAAGTGAAGCGGCTAGGAGACTTGTGCCATAATCAAGGGGATTATGGATTAAATGCCCCCGCAACGGATTTTTCTGTTGATTTACCAACTTATCTCCGTATCACCGATATTGATGATAATGGGAAGTTTAATAGTATTGATAAAAAGTCTGTAAATAGTCCTATTTCTGAAAATTACTATTTAAGTGATGGGGATATTGTCTTCGCTCGAACTGGTGCAACAGTAGGAAAAACGTATCTATATAATGTAAAAGATGGACAACTAGTATATGCTGGATTCTTAATAAAGTTTTCACCAAATTCACATTTGTTACTTCCCTATTTTCTTAAGGCTCATACAGAGACACAGCATTATAATAATTGGGTTTCGGTAACCTCACAACGTAGTGGTCAACCAGGCATTAATGCAACGGAGTATTGCTCGTTCAGAATTGCTCTTCCCCCAATCAAAGAACAAGAACGTATCTGTTCCGTCTTGCAACTTTGGGACACAGCCATAGAAAAGCAATCAGAATTGATTGAAAAATTCAAATTGCGCAAACGCGCATTGATGCAGCAACTCCTTACAGGTAAAAAGCGTCTACCAGGATTTAGTGGAGAGTGGAAACGAATAAAACTTGGAGATATTGCTGAACGAATTACAAGAAAGAATGAAGAAGACAACAAAAATGTTGTAACAATTTCGGCTCAAAGAGGCTTTGTCGTTCAAACAGACTTCTTTAATAAAAGTGTTGCAAGCGAAACACTTGACAACTACTACTTAGTACATAAGGATGAGTTCTGTTATAACAAAAGTTATTCAAACGGCTATCCAATGGGAGCAATTAAACGCTTGAGAGCTTTTGACAAGGCTGTTGTGACCGCTCTGTATATTTGTTTCAAGTTGAAAGATTTATCAAACATTAATATAGATTTCTTTGAGCAATATTGCGAATCTGGAATCTTCAATAAAGAATTAGTGAAAGTTGCCAATGAAGGAGGACGAGCACATGGTTTACTAAACGTAACTCCTTCTGACTTCTTCAATATGTACATGAGAATCCCCAGCATTGACGAACAGAATGCCATTGCAGCTGTATTAGTTAATGTCGACAAAGAAATAGAACTCGTTAACGAGAAATTAGCAAGCCTTCAATCTCAAAAGCGAGGCTTAATGCAGCAATTATTAACAGGTAAAAAACGAGTAAGCATATGAAAAGAGTTACAATTATAATAAGTTTCTTTTTGTCATTAGCGACTATTGTTATTCCTATTTTATGGGGACAATATCAAAAGGAGTATAAAGAATTGACAATTGAAGAACTAAAAAGAGTCAATACAAACGAATTGTATGGTAAAGATTTTACACTCTTTATCAATGATTCAATAAAAATGAACAATGGCACCATCGTTGAATATAAGATAACAAATACAGGTAACTCAACTCTTATCGGAGCAGGAGCACAGTCAGACGTACTTCTTCCATTCAATAGTATTCCCATAGTAGGTGATTCTGTTTATGTTAAATTGGAGAGCACAAAAATCGCGAAGCTGGATTCTTTAAAGCACTTGGAATTTAAACAAATTCGTCCACAAGAATCAATCATTGTTTTGTGTGCTACAGCTAACAATACTAAAAACCATCTTTTAGAGATAAATGATCGAGATATAAAGAATACAAATATTGTTTACAGAGATTACAGTGAAAGAGTAACTACATTTGACAAAATTTCATTGCAAACAAAATGGTCACAAGTTATAGCTTTCATGATTAACATTTTGCTATTATTCATAATAGTAATAATGCATATTACAGATGTATCATACGATATAAAGACCCAAAAAGCGAAATTCTTTTATATCGGTTATTGCATAATATGGCTTTTGAGCAGTCTGTATATGTGTTCGTTGCCAATTCGATGGCTTTTATAACATGTAATAAGATATAATAATTTCCTGAAACAATAGCAATTTTAGTGTCAATGGAATGGAATTGAATTTATTCATTATAGATTTCTTCACAACAAGGGAATGGGCATCCATTACCCTTATTGTACTATTTGTGCTTTTGTCATCAAGGGCAAGAAGTGTTAGGGGAAGTATATCCCAAGTTGTAAAAGCATTCTTACATTGGAAGATACTCCTTCCTATTATTTGTGCCCAGATATATTTATCTATATTTGCATACACTCTCTATAAATATGGTTTATGGAATACGACAATCTTACGAGAAACAATATTCTTTTTGTTCTATACAAGTATAGCTCTTATATTAAAATATAACAATAACGATGACCGCATTACAAGCATTAAAGGGATTATTGAAGATACGGTAAAGGCTACACTGATTATTGAGTTTTATCTGAATATTCATACCTTTTCATATGGTGTTGAGTTAATCATTCAGTTTCTTCTTACTTTTTTATATTTGGGAGCATATAATAAACGAGATACAAAAGACTTAGCAAAGACATATAGTTGTACCCAAATTCTTTTCTATGGTCTATCCATATCTCTATTGGTATATAGCATCTATATGTTTATAGGTGAATGGAAGGAGAATTTTACATCACAAACTGTAATATCGTTATTATTCCCTATAGTTGCGACAATAGCATATTGGCCCTTTTTGTATCTATTCTCAGTTATAAAAGCCTATGAAGAATGGTTCGTTAGAATGAGTTTTGCGTCTAACAAAGAAGAATATGGTTTTAGAAAGAATCAGGTTTTTAAAGCATGCGGAATAAACTTAAGTTTGGTTCATTTTGTGAGCAAAGACTTTCATGTATACATACCACAAACACAAGAACAGTTTGTGGATGATTTAAATAAATCGGTTGAGAAATATAAAACAAAGAAGATATGATTATAAAAAACGAATTACAGGAATTACTGCATAGTACAGAGACTTATCGGGTGGAGCGTACTATTTCTACGGGAGACATGGATAAGTTCCAAGAAGCCATTTGTGCTTTTTCCAATGATTTGCCAAATTCTAAGAAGAATGGTTATTTAATCATTGGGGCACACGATGATGGTACGCTGTCGGGACTTAAAGTTGATGATGCCTTGATGAAAAAGGTTGCGGCTATCCGTTCTGATGGAAATATCTTGCCATTACCGATTATGTCTGTTGAGCGTTTCGAGTTTCCTGATGGAGATTTGCTTGTGGCTGAGGTGTCTCCTTCTTTGCTTCCGCCTGTTCGCTATCGTGGAAGGACTTTTGTGCGCATTGGCCCTCGTCGAGATATTGCCACAGAAGCTGAAGAACGAATCTTATTAGAACGCAGGACTTCGTATATGGCGACTTTTGATGCTATGCCTTGTCTGGGGGCAACCATCAATGATATTGATGTAAACTATATCAAGCAAGACTATCTCCCACAGGTGATTGATGCAGAAGTGTTAGCCAGCGACAAACGTGATATAAAGGAACAAATGGCTTCCATACATCTTTATGACTTGACACATGATTGTCCTACCAATGCTGCCATCATTCTTTTTGGTAATAATCCACGTCATTTCTTGCCAGGCTTTTATATTCAATACGTTCGCTTTGCAGGAAAAGCCATCGGAGGGCAGGTCCTTAATGAAAAACGATTCCAAGGACCACTCTATCGACTTTTGCCTGAATTGGAATTGTTTGTAAGCAATGCCATTATCACTCAACGTCCAGTTGCAATAAGTCTTTTTCGTGAAAAAGCAGTCATCAACTATCCCAACAACGCACTTCGCGAATTGCTGATGAATGCGTGTATGCATCGTGATTATCAGTCGAACATGCCAGTTCGTCTATATCAGTTTGATGACCATATTGAGATTATGAATGCTGGTGGTTTGTATGGTGAGGCCCGTCCTGAGAATTTCCCAACAGTCAATGACTATCGGAATCCTATCATAGCAGAAGCCATGAAGGAGATGAAGTACGTTAACATGTTTAATCAGGGTATCAGACGTGTACAAGAAATGCTTCGAGATAACAACAACGAGGAAGCTGTCTTTGATGTTTCTAAGTTAACCGTTTTTGAAGTGAATGTTTTCTCTACTGTTGATGATGTCACTCAAGGTGGCACTCAAGATGTCACTCAAGGTGTCACTCAAGATGTCACCCAAGGTGGTACTCAAGATGATACTCAAGGTGGTACTCAAGATGATACTCAAGGTGGTACTCAAGATGGTAACCTTGATGCTTGGATAGAGACTCAGATAAGGAATAATCCCAAAATCACTACTGACGAATTGGCTAAATTAAGTGGATTTACTTCTAGAACAATTAAAAGACATATCATTAAACTAACACATATCAAATATGTCGGAAGCGGTTATAGTGGACACTGGGAAATAGAAAAATAGGTCAAATATGGAAAGAATATCATTCAAAGAAAACGATATTAGCCAGAAGCCGGCTTTGGAACTGTTGCAGAAATTAGGCTACAAGTATCTGTCGCCAGAAGAGGCGTTGGCGATGCGAGGCGGAAAGACTTCCAACGTGCTGTTGGAAGAGGTGCTAAGACGGCAATTGCGAGAATTGAATTCCATTCGGATAGGTAACCGCAAAGAGGAACGTTTCTCAGAACAGAACATTGAGAACGGAGTGATAGCCATGCGAAATGTGCCGATGGAAGGTGGTTATCTGAGTGGCAATGAGGCTATATATAACATGCTGACATTAGGCAAGGCTTTTGAGCAGAGCATCGATGGTGACAAGAAGAGTTACACCATGCGATATGTCGATTGGGAGCATCCAGAAAATAATGTCTATCATGTGACTGAAGAATTTGCCGTGACTCGAACAGGTTCTGCAGACACCTATCGTCCTGATATTGTTTTGTTTGTGAATGGTATTCCGTTGGTGGTCATAGAATGTAAGCGGCCTGATATCAAAGGGGCAGAAGAACAGGCTATTTCCCAACATCTGCGAAATCAAAAGGATGATGGCATCAGAGGGCTGTATGTATATAGTGCGCTGTTATTGGCTATTGGCAATAACTTTGGCAGTTATGCCACAACGGGCTCTGCACAGAAGTTTTGGTGCAAGTGGCATGAGATGCACATCAATAAGGAAGAGGAATTGGATTACCAGAAACGACTCCTGGATATAGTGAACAAGGACGAGGAAGTTGTGCGCACTCCAACGATACAAGACGCATATATCTACAACCTCTGTCGCCCCAAACGACTGTTGGAACTGATTTACCACTTTACAATCTATGACGCAGGTATTAAGAAGTTGGCCCGCTATCAGCAATACTTCACTGTGAAGGAAACGGTGGAACGAGTAAAACGCATTGAGGCAGGCAAGCGTAATGGTGGTGTGGTGTGGCATACACAAGGTAGCGGTAAGTCGCTAACAATGGTGATGTTGGCCCAGAAGATTGCAACTGTTGTGCAGAATCCTCGTATCGTCTTGGTGACAGACCGTACAGACTTGGACACACAAATCACCAAGACCTTCCGCAAATGCGGTAAGGATGTGGAGAATGCCACAACTGGCATCAAATTGGTGGAGTTGTTGGAAAGTAATACAGATTCCGTCATTACAACCATCATCAATAAGTTTGCGACAGCCATCAAGAAAATCAAACAACCATTGACAGATCCGAACATCTTTATTTTGATTGATGAGGCTCATCGTAGCCAGTATAAAGAGCTGGCTATTCAGATGAATCGTGTACTGCCCAATGCTTGTAAGATTGCTTTTACTGGTACACCTTTGATGAAGAGGGACAAGAATACGGCTCGCACTTTTGGAGGCATTATCAAACCTGTCTATACCGTAAAGCAGGCAGTAGAAGACCATGCTGTGGTTCCTCTGTTATACGAGGGAAGAATCGTGCCACAGTTTGTGACGGAAGGACCTATCGACAGTTTCTTTGATCGTGTCTGTGAGGATTTGACGGATGAACAGTCAGTGGATTTAAAAAAGAAATTCTCTCGAACGGATATCCTAAATGAGACTGAGCAACGTATATATTCGATAGCGACAGATATTTCAGAACATTTCGCAGACAACTGGAAAAGCACTGGTTTTAAGGCTATGTTGGTAACTCCAAAGAAAAAAGTGGCTATCCTCTATAAGAAATATCTGGATGAGATAGGCAAGGTGACTTCAGAGGTGTTGATTACGGCACCAGACGACCGCGAGGGTGAAGAAATGGCCTACGGAGGTACACCTGAGGAGGTGAAGGCTTTCTGGAAAAGGATGATGGACGAACACGGAGCTCCACATAAATACCAGGAGAATTTGATTGCGAGATTTAAAGGTCAGGAGGATCCTGAGATTATGATTGTTGTAGATAAACTGCTGACAGGATTCGATGAACCCAAAGTAACAGTCATGTATATTGACCGTAATTTGACAGGACATACACTGTTGCAGGCAGTTGCCCGTGTCAATCGTAATTGTGACGGAAAGGATTATGGCTACATCATCGACTACTATGGTGTGTTGGCGGAATTGGATGATGCATTAAGCATCTACTCTGAGTACGACGAAGAAGATAGAGACGTGTTCCGTGAGACGCTGGCGCCTGTCAGTGACAAGATAGCAGAACTTCCCCAAAGAAATGCAGAACTATGGGATTTGTTCAAGACCATTCCCAATAAGCGTGACTTAGAAGCATACGCCCAATCTTTGCGACTGGAAGACAGGCGCCATGAGTTCTATGATCGTTTGACGGGTTTCTCGTCTGTGCTTCAGCTGGCTCTTTCTACCAAAGAATTCCATGAGAATACGGATGAAAAAACGATTGAGCGATACAAGGAAGATTTGCGTATGTTCGCCAAACTACGCACATCTGTACAGTTGCGCTATTCTGATGCTGTTGACTATAAGAAATACGAGGCAAGAATTGAGAAACTCATCAATCGCCATGTGGAGAGCGACGAAGTAAAAGTCATCACGAAGTTGGTCAACATCTTTGATACGGAGAACTTCCAGAAGGAGGTTGACAGCATTGTCGGAACAGCAGCAAAGGCTGATACCATTGCTTCGCGTACCTCTAAATATATTAAGGAAAATATGGATTCTGATCCTGCCTTTTACAAGAAGTTCTCACAAATGATTCGTGAAGCCATTGAAGCATACGAACAGGGACGACTTAGTGATAATGAATATCTGGAAAAGATGTTGCAGTTCAAGGAAGATGTACTGAACCATACGGATAGTGAACTGCCAGCCGAACTTGAACATAACAATGCTGCAAAAGCCTATTATGGTATCGCCTTAGAAAACTACAAGCGACTATTCCCAGAGCAGCCCGTCAAAGAGATGGCTCTTGCCACAACTAACGCTTTTGATGAGATTATTCGTAAGGCAGTTATAGTTGACAATGCCGTTTTAGTAGATTGGCAATCAAAGAGTGATATCATCGGAAGAATGAAGATTGATCTGGAAGACGAGTTGATTGATAATGTCAAACGAAAATATGGGGTTGATTTTTCATTCGACGACATGGATATAATTATTGACGGTTGTGTAGATGTGGCTAAGATATGGATCAAATAACAAGAGACCATATACTATATGGAGCGACTATCATCAATTATGATATAGTATTTGCCCCAAGAAAGACACTGAGCATTTGTGTCAATCCGGATAGTACCGTCTGTCTGAAGGCACCTATACATGCGACCTTAGAACAGATTCAACAAAAAGTGCACAAAAGAGCCAGTTGGATTCTCAAACAAAAACGGTTCTTTGAGTCATTCGGCACACCTACAACGAAGCGCCAATATATTAGTGGAGAATCGCATCTCTACTTAGGCCGCCAATATATGCTCAGAGTGAGGGAAAGCAATGTGAATGCAGTCCATTATCAGAACAACATCATTGAGATAGAGTGTCGTCACAAAAAGGATGCTGGTGTGCTGTTACAGACTTGGTATCGCCAACGAGCCAATATCAAATTTCAAGAGTACGCTCAACCAATTATTGAACAATTTTCTATTTATGGCGTAAAGCCCCATAGTCTTTCCATTAAGAAGATGGAAAAACGATGGGGATATTGTACAATAGATGGGCATATCACACTTAACCCTCGATTGATATGTGCTCCAAGGTGTTGCATTGAGTATGTCATCACACACGAATTATGCCACCTCATCCATCGCAGTCATAATAAGGAGTTCTACGCACTTCTTACCAAGGAGATGCCCCATTGGGAGAAATGGAAAGCAAAACTAGAAAGAATATTGATATAAACCTTCAAAGAATCGTTTTGATATCGTTGAGGGTCGAAACGACGAACGTCAGATTCTGTGGAAACTCCTCTGATGGTACTTGCCAGCGATTGAAGAGCATCGCATCGAGGCCAGCATTCAAAGCGCCAAGAATATCGCTTTGCAGATTATCGCCTATCATGAGTGTGGTTTCGCGATTGGCTCCAGATACTTTGAGGGCAT
>JAEEGG010006125.1_pt1 | contig 28291 bp, 29 predicted proteins | sample 9134161 | NCBI WGS metagenome assembly JAEEGG01 (sample SAMN16246543, study PRJNA631951) | gut metagenome | biome: gut microbiome; feature: rumen; material: CR-attached | host: Bos | place: Iran: Karaj | collected 2018-10 | reverse complement strand
CGGAGGAGCAAGAGACGGACAAGCAAGAGGCATACAAGCAAGAGGCGGACAAGGTTGATGTTGCGCCGCAGGAGAGCGAGGAGCCTGCAAAGGAAAATATCGTACCTATGATAGCCGCTGTGATCGGCATCCTATTGTTCATGGCGTGCGGCGCAGGCTTTGTTCTGTGGAAGAAAAGAAAATCATGACGTTTGAGAGGGTAACGGGATGAAGCTGAGTAAAAAGTTTATCGTGTATAAAATGGCGAATTCGACGGTGCTGATCCCGGCGGGGGATGTGTCATTTTCAGGCGTAGTCAAGGGAAATGACACGCTGGAGGCAATTTTGGGACTTCTCAAAACGGATACGACAAGGGAGCAGGTCATTGAAGCAATGATTGAGCGTTTTAATGCGCCAGAGGAAACGATCGCGGCGGACGTGGACAGGGCGCTTTCCGAGCTGGAACGGATCGGGGCATTGGAAGTATAAGGGAAAGACATCCTATGGAGCAGCAGGAGAGATTTTTTACGGAAGAACAAAAAAGGAAATACACGGATGCGGTCATCAGGCTTTGCGCGCATGTGGTACGCGGGGAGCTTCCTGACGCGGAGTGGGTGCGCGGGCTGGACTTAGAGCTCCTTTATAAGTTTGCAAATCGTCACATGCTGACGGGAATCGTAGCTTATGCGCTGGAATCCGTCGGGATAAAGGATGTCTGTTTCACGCAGGCGAAGGGCAAGGCCATCCGAAAGGTCGCCACCATGGACATGGAGATGGGGCGCATCTTTGCGGAATTTGACCGCGCGGGCATCTGGCACGTGCCCCTGAAGGGAAGTGTCATAAAGGATTTCTATCCTGAGGTTGGAATGCGCCAGATGAGCGACCATGACATTCTGATCGACGTGGATAAAGCAGGGGAAGCAAGGCGCATCATGGAGGCACTTAGCTTTGAAACGGTGGTTTTTGATGTGTATGTCCATGATACCTATCACAAGGAGCCGGTCTGCAACTTTGAATTGCACAGAAAGCTGTTTTCTGCGAGTTTTGACAAGAGGATCGCGGAATATTACGAGAATGTCCGTGACCGCCTCATTCGGGATGAGGAAGGAGGTTTTGGGTATCATTTCTCGCCAGAAGATTTTTATGTCTATGTGACGGCGCATGAGTATAAGCATTATTCTGGAAACGGGACGGGGCTGCGATCCCTTCTGGATACGTATGTGTTCCTTCGGCATTATGAAAAGGATCTTGACTGGGACTATATGGCGGGAGAGCTGAAAAAGCTTGGGCTTGAGGGCTTTGAAGGTACGGCAAGAGGCCTTTCGGTAAAGCTGTTTGAGGGAAAAGAACTCAGCGAAAAAGAGCAGGAAATGTTGGAAGAGATCATGGGCTCTGGCGTTTATGGATCGCTGGAGAAAGGAATTGAGAAAGGGATCCGGGAGAAGGGCAGGCTCACTTTTCTTATGGAGCTGGCGTTTCCTAAGCTGGAGTATATGAAGCAATCTGTCCGTTTTGTGAAGAACTATCCATTTTTATATCCATTCGGGATTCTTTATCGTTGGGGGAGAGGCCTGCTGCGCCAACGGAAGTATCTTCGCAGAGTATGCATGACTGTATGGAAAAGCTTGGCGTAAAAACTAATTCATAAATTTTTCTTTTTTCTATCTGTTTTCCTAGACATTTTCGTAAAATTCACGTATAATGCTAGTTGGTGTTTTTTGTCTTTTACGTCTGCCCATAATCTCGGGCAGGCGTAAAGCCAGTGAATGGGAGGGCGCAAATGAAGCATGATAAGCCCTATGACAAAAGTGTGTTTCGGGCACTGACGATGATCACCCAGTTCGGGTTCAACATGATGGTTCCCATCGGCATGATGACGGTGGTGGGCATCTGGCTGGATCAGAAATTTGAGACGGGTTGGATCACGATCGTTCTGTTTTTTGTGGGTGTGATCGCCGGCGGACAGAACGTATGGCGCATGGCGAAGAGGATTTTTGCAGATCATGAAGGAAAAGAACAGCCTGCTGGAGAGGCTCAGGGGAAAAAACAGAACGGTACTTGAGATGGAGCTGGGCATCCTTGCCATTTTTCTTCTTTCTCAAGTGGTTTCGGTCATTTTCCCGGGAGAGAGGCTTGCAAGAGCCGTGAGCTTACTGATCGGAAGCGTCGCGGCGGCCCTGGCAGTGCTTCACATGTACCGCACGCTGGACCGGGCGCTGGATTTGGATGAAAAGAACGCATCAAAGGCGATTTATCAGGGCTATCTGGTCCGTTATTTGGCGGCAGCAGTCATTTTGCTGGGAACGGCGCTGATCCAAGGCCTGAATCCCCTGCTGACCTTTTGGGGATATATGAGTTTGAAACTGACGGCGTATTTACAGCCGCTGACGCATAAATTTTGTAATAAACTGTTTCAGGAGACGGATCCTGAAGTGAGCGAGGAGGTGACAGAGGAATGCACGTGATGTTATTGGCGGCGGAAAGCAGCGTCGACGTTATGGCTCACGGAGTGCTAAAGTATTCCTTTTTTGGACATGAGGCATGGATCACGACGACGCACGTAAGCCTCCTGTTCGTCATGTTGATTCTGATTCTGTTTTCTATTTTTGCAGGGCAGGCCATCAAGAAGGGCGCGGAGGTGCCCGGAGCGTTCCAAAACGTGGTTGAGCTGATTGTGGAGAAGCTCGACGGCATGGCGGAAGGCACGATGGGAAAGAATGCCGCAAAATATCGGAATTACATTGGCACGATCTTTATCTTTATTTTGTTTAGCAATATCTCGGGACTTTTGGGACTGCGTCCCCCGACTGCGGACTATGGCGTGACGTTCCCGCTGGGCGTCATTACCTTTACGCTTGTCCGCATCAATCAGTTCAAGTATCATAAGCCGAAGGAGATCTGGACCGACATGTGTTCGCCCCTTCCGCCCTGGTGCCCGATCTGGTTCCCGATCAACGTCATCAGTGAATTGGCAGTGCCGATTTCGCTGTCCTTACGTTTGTTTGCAAACATTTTGTCAGGTACGATCATGATGGCGCTGGTGTACGGACTGCTCAAATGGTTCGCGACCATCTGGCCCGCGGCACTGCACGTCTACTTCGACCTGTTCTCAGGTGCCATTCAGACCTACGTGTTCTGTATGCTGACCATGACCTACGTCAACAACGCCATTGGCGGTGAAGAATAAAAAGTACAATCATATCTTACCATAACAATATTTTTAGGAGGAAAACAAAATGGAATTTAACAGAGAGTTTATCTTGGGATGTTCTGCCATCGGTGCAGGTCTTGCAGTTATCGCAGGTATCGGACCTGGTGTTGGTCAGGGTATTGCCGCCGGTCATGCAGCAGCAGCCGTAGGACGTAACCCCGGTGCAAAGTCTGCCATTACCTCTACCATGCTTCTGGGCCAGGCCGTAGCAGAGACGACCGGTCTGTACGGACTTTTGATCGCATTCCTGTTGCTCTTCTTGAAGCCGCTTCTGTGGGGCGTAAACTAGAAAGGAGCCTAAAAAATGATTCTATTAACTGCAGGAGAGAGCTATGAAAGAATGTTCGGCATCGACTGGCAGCTTCTGGCAGATTCCACTCTGACCCTGATCGCCGTCTTTGCCCTCTTCACCATCATGAGTTACTTCCTGTTCAACCCGGCTCGCAAGATGCTAAATGACCGTAAGGAAAAGATCCGCGGAGAGCTTGAGAGTGCCAAGACCAACATGGAGGAGGCACAGAATCTTCGCGCGGAGTACGAGGGGAAGCTGAAGGTCATTGACAAGGAAGCGGAAGTGATCCTGAGTGAGGCGAGAAGTAAGGGCCTTGCGAATCAGACGATGATCATTGCGGAAGCGAAGGAGGAGGCTGCCAGAATTCTGGAGCGTGCCCGCACGGAGGCAATGCTGGAGAAACAAAAGATGTCTGATGACGTGAAAAAGGAGATTATTTCCGTGGCCTCCGTTATGGCCGGCAAGGTGGTATCTGCCAACATTGACGCCACGGTTCAAAATGAGCTGATTGACGAGACCTTAAAGGAAATGGGTGAGAACACATGGCTAAGCTAGTATCCAAAACCTATGGAGAAGCGCTTTTTCAGGTCGCCATGGAGAAGGATCAGGAGAAGGCCGGCTCCGGTGAAGAATTTTATTCTGAGCTTCGGGGATTGGTGAAGCTCCTTGAGGAGAACCCGAAATTTGACGATCTGATGATACATCCTGGCATCGCAAAGACGGAAAAGCTGTCTATCTTACAAAAGGTCTTCCAGGGCCGTACGAGTCCGGAACTCTATGAGTTTCTTGTTCTTGTCGTGGAAAAGGACAGATATCGGGACATTCACGACATCATGGAATATGTTTCCGACAAGATGAAGGAATGGCAGAAGATCGGCGTGACCTATGTTACGACGCCGATCCCTTTGAGTGAAGGCCAGAAGGAGCAGGTGCAAAAGAGGATTCTGGAGACGGCTCCTTACAGATCGCTGGAAATGCATTATTCCGTGGATCCCGAGCTGATCGGCGGCATGGTGATCCGCATCGGCGACAGGGTCGTGGACAGCAGCGTGAAGCGCAAGTTAGAAGATTTAACGAAGCAATTATTACAGATTCAGCTGGGCTAGTTGGCTTGGCTGACGGAAAGGCGTGAGATTCATGAATTTGAGACCGGAAGAAATAAGCTCCGTGATCAAGGAGCAGATTCAGAGATATTCGTCCCAGCTGGAAGTGTCTGACGTAGGAACGGTCATCCAGGTGGCAGACGGTATTGCCCGCGTACATGGTCTGGAGAACGCCATGCAGGGAGAGCTTTTGGAATTCCCCGGCGACGTTTACGGCATGGTACTGAATCTCGAGGAGGACAATGTCGGCGTTGTTCTTCTTGGCAGTGCGAAGGATCTCGGAGAGGGAGACATCGTAAAGACCACGGGACGCGTGGTTGAGGTACCCGTCGGCAATGCTTTGATGGGACGCGTTGTCAATGCACTTGGTCAGCCGATTGACGGCAAAGGCCCCATCCAGACGACAAAGTATCGTAAGATTGAGCGCGTGGCAAGCGGCGTTATCACCCGTAAGAGCGTAGATACTCCGTTGCAGACGGGCATTAAGGCCATCGACTCCATGGTTCCCATTGGAAGAGGTCAGCGTGAGCTGATCATCGGTGACCGTCAGACGGGTAAGACCGCAATTGCGATTGATACCATCATTAACCAAAAGGGGCAGGGCGTGAAGTGTATCTACGTGGCCATTGGCCAGAAGGCTTCCACCGTTGCCAATATCGTGAAAACCCTGGAGGAGTTTGGCGCGCTGGCTTATACGACGGTTGTCGTTTCCACCGCGAGTGACCTTGCTCCCCTGCAGTATATCGCTCCTTACTCCGGCTGTGCCATCGGTGAGGAGTGGATGGAGAACGGTGAGGACGTGCTGGTTGTATATGATGACTTAAGTAAGCATGCTGCCGCATACCGTACCCTGTCCTTGCTGCTTCATCGTCCACCCGGACGTGAGGCATATCCCGGCGACGTGTTCTATCTGCACTCAAGACTTCTTGAGCGTGCTGCAAGAATGAACGAGGAATATGGCGGAGGATCTCTCACCGCCCTTCCCATCATTGAGACGCAGGCAGGCGACGTTTCCGCATATATTCCGACCAATGTCATCTCCATCACGGATGGTCAGATCTATCTGGAGACGGAGATGTTTAATTCGGGCTTTAGACCCGCAGTAAACGCCGGTCTGTCCGTATCCCGCGTGGGCGGTGCCGCGCAGATCAAGGCGATGAAGAAGATTGCCGCTCCCATTCGTGTGGAGCTGGCGCAGTATCGTGAGCTTGCATCCTTCGCACAGTTCGGTTCGGAACTGGACGATGACACGAAGGAAAAGCTGGCACAGGGCGAACGTATCAGGGAAGTATTGAAGCAGCCGCAGTTCCAGCCCATGCCGGTGGAATATCAGGTTATCATCATTTATGCAGTGACGCATAAGTACTTACTGGACGTTCCGGTAGATCAGATCACAAAATTTGAGAGGGAATTCTTTGAGTTCCTGGATACCAAGTATCATGAGGTTCCTGACAACATCGCGGCTGAGAAGGTCATCTCTGATGCAACCGAGGAAAAGCTGAAGAAGGCCATCAAGGAATTTAAGGAAGTATTCCTCGCACCGGCGACAGAATAATGGTATGCCCCTCGAGACACTCGATTGCTCTGGTATTTTCGCGAGGAAGATAGTCTAAATTTCTCGAATGGCAAAAATGGTAGGGCTATGGTGCCTTGTTTATCTAGGCAGGCGGTAACCTCGAGGGGAAGGCTTGGATGGTCTTTCCAGGTTTAAAGGTTAGTGGAAAGACCATCCAAGCCAAGCCCCCGAGTTAGCAAGAGTTAGAAAAAGTAAGGAGAAGCAACATGGCTTCGATGCGTGACATTAAGCGCCGGCGAAGCAGCATTCAGAGCACCCAGCAAATCACGAAGGCGATGAAGCTGGTGTCCACGGTAAAGCTGCAGAGGGCAAGGGCCAGCGCAGAACGTTCAAAATCATATTTTCAGTGCATGTTTAATACCATAAACAGTATCCTTTCAAGGATCGGCGAAGTGGATCATAAGTATCTAAAGCCGGGTCCATCGGGGAAAAAGGCCGTGATATTGATCACCTCCAACCGTGGCATGGCCGGTGGCTACAATAATAACGTCGCCAAGCTGATCACTCGTCATGAGACCTGGAAGCCGGAGGATCTGTTGATCTATGCCATTGGTAACAAGGGCCGTGAGATACTTCACAGAGCCGGCTATGAAATCAAGGAGGAGCTTCCGCAGATCGTGGAGGCACCGACCTATGAGGATGCCATGCTCCTGACCGAGAGACTGCTCAAATCCTTTGAGGAAGGAGAGATCAGCGAGATTTATCTGGCATATACGGTCTTCAAGAACACCGTGAGTCATATCCCGCTGATGATCAGGCTTTTGCCCGTGGAACGTACCTGGGAGAAGGATGGAACGGGGCTGTTGGGAGAACAGGACAAGTATGGTTCTCCGATCAAAGAAGAGCTTGAAGCTGACAGCGCACCAATGAACTTTGAGCCTGCAGATGAGGAAGCGTTGGATTTGATCATTCCTAAATACATGGCAAGTCTGATTTACGGTGGTCTCGTAGAATCTCTGGCGAGTGAAAACGGCGCGAGAATGCAGGCCATGGACAACGCGACAAACAATGCGGCGGAGCTGATTGATGATCTGGAGCTTCTCTATAACAGGGCAAGACAGAGCTCCATTACGCAGGAATTGACCGAGATCATTGCAGGAGCTAATGCAATTCAATAAATGGAAAGAGGTAAAGAAATGGCAGGAGAGAATAAGGGAGCGATTACGCAGGTCATCGGCGCCGTTTTGGACATTCGGTTCGATGGCGGAAAGTTGCCTGAGATCAATGAAGCAATTCGCATCCCGCTGACGGGAGGCGGAGAGCTGACGGTAGAGGTTTCCCAGCATCTGGGCGATGACACGGTGCGTTGTATCGCCATGGGACCCACGGACGGATTAAAGAGGGGCATGGAGGCAATTGCTACGGGAGCACCCATTTCCGTACCCGTTGGTGAGAATACCCTTGGCAGAATTTTTAACGTGCTTGGTCAGCCCATCGACAATAAGCCCGCTCCTACGGGCGTCACCTATGAGCCGATCCACAGACCTGCTCCCACGTTTGAGGAACAGTCCACGGAGACGGAGCTTTTGGAGACCGGTATCAAGGTCGTTGACCTTCTCTGCCCCTATCAGAAGGGTGGTAAGATTGGTCTGTTCGGAGGCGCCGGCGTAGGTAAGACCGTGCTGATCCAGGAGCTGATCCGTAACATCGCGACGGAGCACGGCGGATATTCCGTATTTACGGGCGTAGGCGAGCGTACTCGTGAGGGAAATGACCTGTATCATGAGATGAGCGAGTCCGGCGTTATCGAGAAGACTACGATGGTCTTCGGTCAGATGAATGAGCCCCCCGGAGCAAGAATGAGAGTTGGTCTGACCGGACTTACCATGGCGGAGTATTTCCGTGACAAGGGTGGTAAGGACGTGCTGCTGTTTATTGATAACATTTTCCGTTTTACACAGGCAGGTTCTGAGGTGTCGGCACTTCTTGGCCGTATGCCTTCTGCCGTTGGTTATCAGCCGACGCTGCAGACGGAGATGGGCGCGCTGCAGGAGCGCATTACCTCGACTAAGAATGGTTCCATTACCTCCGTTCAGGCGGTTTACGTGCCAGCGGATGACCTTACGGACCCCGCACCTGCGACGACGTTCGCACATTTGGATGCAACGACCGTGCTTTCCCGTTCCATCGTAGAGCTCGGTATTTATCCTGCCGTAGATCCTTTGGAGTCCACCTCCCGTATTCTGGATCCCAGAATTCTTGGTGAGGAGCATTATAAGACGGCGCGTGGCGTGCAGGAGATTTTGCAGCGCTATAAGGAGCTTCAGGACATTATCGCCATCCTCGGCATGGATGAGCTTTCCGAGGCAGACAGACTGGTGGTATCCCGTGCCCGTAAGGTACAGAGATTCCTTTCCCAGCCGTTCTTCGTTGCAACGCAGTTCACGGGTCTGGATGGTAAATACGTTCCGATCGCCGAGACGATCCGCGGCTTCCGCGAGATCCTGGAAGGCAAGCATGATGACATTCCCGAGAGCTATTTCCTGAACGTCGGAACGATCGACGACGTGCTTGCCAAGGTGAATGCGAAGTAACTTCAATGAATAGGCTAAGCGCGATGGCCGCGTGACGTAAGGAGACTTAGGTGATGAGTGAGGAAAATAAAGGGTATCAGCTCCGCGTCGTGACTCCGGAGAGAGTTTTCTACGAAGGGAACGTGGAGATGGTGGAATTTAATACGACGGAAGGGCAGATCGGCGTTCTTCCCGGGCACATTCCCATGACGGTCATTGTCGCCCCCGGAATTCTTAAGATCACGGAGGAGCAGGGCGTGAAGGAAGCAGCACTGCATGCCGGGTTCGTGGAGATCCTTCCGAGCAGGATCACGATTCTTGCGGAGGTTGTGGAATGGCCGGATGAAATCGATGAGGGTCGTGCGGAAGCAGCCTTGCAGAGAGCAAGGGAGCGACTGGAAAGCCACGATTCGCAGACGGATCTGGCCAGGGCGGAGACGGCACTTCAGCGTGCCATCGCCCGTATTGAGGTTTTAAAATAACGTAATATGAGCCATCGTTATCACGCTTGGTTCTGAATAATTACATATCATAAGAAGCGCAGGCATGGTCTGCGACAGGCACGAAAGATACGCAGTGGTCATATGTTATGGGTAAATAACTTATGAGGCACTGCGTATGGACTTTCAGCCCCAAATAAAATATCTTCTTCCGACGGGTACGCCCATGCCGTACTTTATGGCATATCCGGATTATCCTAGCCTAAATGGTCAGATGGCATATCCAGAGGATTCCAGCCTAAATGGTCAGATGGCATATTCGGAGTATCCTTGTCTAAAAAGGCAGGAGACGAAGTCGGAGGAAAATGCATGGCAGGATTTTGAATATTTGCGTCGCACCTATCCGGCGTTGCTTGGAAAATGGCAGCACCGGGTGGAGGAAATCTTAGATCGAATGGACTATGAGGGCAGCATGATCTATGATGAGTATCCGGATCGCCTGAGCCTTCAAAACTTGGGTGAGGCCGTATCTCGCATTCTTTTGCAGGACGAGGCGGCGGAGGAGAACCCGGGAGAGCCCCTGGGGAAGCTCGCATCGAATGAGTATTTACAAGGACTGGCACAGGTTCTTGTCTGCAATGAGGTATATCGCAGACGCCAAAAGAGAAAGCAGGAAAGCTATGGAAGAGTTACAAAGGATTTTAGAAACCATATTGAATGAGGATTTAGAGCAGATCATCCTAAGCAATACCAGGGAGCCTTCCGTTGCTTCCAAGGTGAAAATCCGTCCGGTTCTCATTGGTGACGAGTTGAAGTTTCAGGAGACACGCTATCAGGGAACGAAGGTCTTCCATGAAAACTATGACAAGGAGGCCATGATCAGCCGAATTCTGCAGGAACTATCTGAGCTTTTTCGTCAGGGAGAGTTTCGCGGAAAAACGCTGGAGGGAACTGTTCTCATCAGCAAGAAGGGGAAGATGACGGTCAAGTCGCGCAGGCGAAATCTTTCTGCGACGGACAATCGCATTGCGAGTTTAAGCCACAACCGCACGAAGCAGTACATTCTTCCCGAGGGGGAACCCGTAGATTTTTTGATACGCCTTGGCGTGCAGACGCCGGATGGACGCATTACAAAGAATCGTTATGATAAGTTCCGCCAGATCAACCGCTATCTGGAATTCATCGAGGACATACTCGAGGAGCTTCCCAAGGACCGGACGATTCAAATGGTGGACTTTGGCTGCGGAAAATCGTATCTGACTTTTGCCGCCTATTATTTTTTACACGTAAAACAGGGGCGTGACCTGAACGTGATCGGCCTAGACCTAAAGGAGGACGTCATCCGCAACTGTAACGCCCTGGCAAGGGAGCTGGGCTATGAGGGACTGCGCTTTGAACAGGGGGACATCAGCGTTTATCAGGGCGAAGGGGCGGACATCGTGATTTCCCTGCATGCCTGTGACCTTGCGACGGATTATGCCCTGGAGAAGGCCGTCAAATGGGGAGCGAAGGTCATCATGGCGGTTCCCTGCTGCCAGCATGAGCTCAATCGTCAGATCAAAAATGACATGCTAAAGCCCGTGCTGAAATACGGAATCCTAAAGGAGCGGATGGCGGCGCTGATCACGGACGCTGTGCGCGCGGATATCCTGGAACGGCAGGGCTATGAGGTTCAGATTTTGGAATTTATCGACATGGAGCACACGCCCAAGAACCTGTTGCTTCGGGCAGTGAAGCATCAGAAAATGCAAGGCGGCAGGCAGGATGAGGCACTGCGCGAGATGGAGGAGTTTTTGCAGATCCAGCCGACCCTGGAGCGCCTGTTGCCAAGGCAAGAATGTTATAAAGGATAACGGATTTTATGAAGAGATTTCTGATCAGATGCACGGTGTTTGTGCTCACCTTTGTCATTACCTGGGTGGTCGCAGGCAAGCTGCTAAACAAAGATCATGATAATATGACCATGGAGATGGCAAGGGCGACCCTGCCTGTCATTACCATGCTCTGGGAAACCCAGGAATACAATCCCCTGTGCGGCTACGTGGTGCCAATGGATCCTGCAATGCAACGCGACGGCATCACGATTTTAGGGGAAAACCGCGCAACGGAGTTTCGCATTTTCACCTATGGACGAGGTGTGACGAAGATCACGGCGCAGGTTCGAAACAGCGATGGCACGCGCCTGATCGAAAACCTGGAGATCACGGATTATCAGCGGGATCAGGGGACAATTCAGGCGCGTCTGGCGCTCAAGGATTTGATTGAAAAGGGACAGGAATATGTCATTACCATCGGGCTTACCCTGGATGATTGGCAGGAGGTATATTATTACACGCGGGCCATCTGGGACGAGGAGAGTCTTATCGGAGAACAGCTCTCCTTTGTACGCAGCTTCCATGAGACGCTGTACCACAGGGAAGAGGCGAAGGCACTGACCAAATATCTGGAATCTAATTCCAGACTGGAATCCAATAAAACCTTCCACAAGGTCAACATTCACAGTAGCTTTAAGCAGGTTACCTGGGGCGACCTTAAGGTGACCGAGACACGAAAGCCCACCCTTACCTTGCTGGAAAGCCATGGGCAGACGGCCTCCGTGCGCGTGCAGTATGGCGTTTCCACGGCGGGGTCTGAGCGAGACGTGAATTACAGGCTGCAGGAGTTTTACCGCATTCGATATTCCCCGGACAGAACCTATCTGCTGGATTTTGAGCGCACCATGACCCAGATTCCTGATGAGGAAGCGCTCCTTGGAGGAGATAAAATCATTTTGGGCATCGGCGATGAAAACGTCGACATGATGGAGAATGAGGATGGCTCCGTGGTAGCCTTTCAGCAGGCGGACAGGCTGTTTGCCTATCAGCCATCGGCGCAAAAGCTGACGCTTTTATTTAGTTTTTATGAGCTTGGCGAAGAGGACGCGAGGGAAGAACGGGATGAGTCTGACATCAAGATTTTGAGGGTGGATCCGGACGGAAACGTTTATTTTGCAGTGTATGGTTATATGAATCGCGGCGAGAGGGAAGGTAAGACGGGCATTCGCGTCTGCCGCTATGACGTTTCCTACAATACAATTTCCGAGCTTGCGTTTATCCCTTGGGATAAGCCCTATTCCAACCTAAAATCGCAGCTGGAGCAGCTGCTCTATTTGGGCGGAGAAAATTATCTCTATCTCTATTTGGAGCATGCCGTATATCAGGCGGACTTGGAAAATAAAACCTATCGAAAGCTTTTGGACGTACTTGAGGACGGTTCCATGCAGGCCTCCGCGGACAACCAGATTTTGGTTTGGCAGGAGCCGTCTGACAAGGGATATTCCAACGCCATTCGGATTCGTGACCTTTCCGGGGAGGGTGAGGTCACGATCAAGGGAGAGGCGGGCGATGCCCTGAGGGTTCTTGGCTTTATGGGGCAGGACGTCATTTATGGCGCGGCACGTCAGGAACAGATTACAAGAACGGGTACGGGCCAGGTATTCTTCCCGATGTATCAGCTTTGCATCGTCAGGGCAGACGGCACGATGCTCAAGAAATATGCACAGGACGGGATCTACGTGACGGACGTTACGGTCGAAGAAAATCAGATTATTTTGGACCGTGTTACCAGGAACGAGGACGGAAGCTTTCATGCGACGACGCAGGATCAGGTAACAAAGACGCAACAGGTAAAGGCAGGAAAAAATCAGATTTCCATCGTGGAAATTGATACCTATGAAACCTATGTACAGATTAAGGTTAAGAACAAGATCGATCCCAAGAAGGTGCAGCTTCTGACGCCCAAGGAGGTCATTCAGGAGGGCGTGGACGAGCTTGTGATGGATGCCAAGTCACCCGTGAAGCGCTACTTTGTCAATGGTCCGAAGGGTCTGGACGGAAGCTATGTCTCCGTCAGCAATGCCGTAAATCGCGCGGATGAAATCTCCGGGAGCGTTCTAAATGAGGCGGGAGAGGTTCTTTGGCGAAAGGGTGATCGGTCATCCAGAAATCAAATTATGGCAATCCATGAGCCGGAAAAGACGGAGGACGCTGCAGAGAGCCAAGCGGTCTGCCTCGACGTCATGCTGCGGCAGAAGGGCATTTCCGTTGACAGTGCAAGCCTTTTGGCGCAGGGGAAATATCCTGCCCAGATTCTAAAGGAAAGCCTGACGAATGCGGAGGTTCTCGATCTGTCAGAAACAAGTCTGGAGGCCGTTTTATATTATGTCAGCAGGGACATCCCCGTCATGGCGCTGCTTGGGACGGAAGAAGCTGTTTTGATCACGGGTTACAACGAGTCTCAGGTCGTGATTTTCCAGCCGACTACGGGTAAATTGTATAAGCGCGGCATGAGCGATGCCGCAAAGTGGTTTGAAGAGGGCGGCAACAGCTTTCTTGCGTATTTTCCTTGATTTTTCCTGAAAAACGTTCTATTCTAAAAAAGGAAGGTGCGTTGACACCAAAGCACAAAACGAAAATACGCAGGAGGGTATGAGTTATGGGTAAGTTTGTCATTAAGGAAACAAAGTCTGGAATTAAGTTTGATCTCAAGGCTGGAAACGGCGAAGTGATCGCTACTTCTGAAGTTTATACGACGGAAGCTGCCTGCAAGAATGGCATTGCCAGCGTTACCAAGAATGCGCCTGTTGCTGCAATTGAAGATCAGACCGTAGAAGGCTATGCTACGGAGAAGAATCCTAAGTTCGAGATTTATACGGATAAGGCCGGTGAGTATCGCTTCCGCCTGAAGGCTGCCAATGGTCAGATCATCGCTACCGGCGAAGGCTATAAGGCTAAAAAGAGCTGTGAGAACGGCATTGAGTCCGTGAAGAAGAACGTGGTAGATGCGCCTACCGTAAAGGCTGAGTAAGCGTGGACCGCTAGGCAGAAAGCTTATTAAAGCGGGTGTCAAAAAGGTGAAGGATTTGTTAGGAGGAGAGACGTCATGGTAGACATTAAGGCTGAAATCACAAAGGTTGTTGAGAAGGTCACTAAGGATGAAAAGCTGATGGATCAGTTTAAGAAGGATCCCGTGAAGGCAGTGGAATCCGTGATTGGCGTAGATCTTCCGGATGATATGATCAAAAAGGTCGTAGACGGCGTTAAGGCGAAGGTTTCCATGGATAAGCTTGGCGACATCGCCGGATCCCTTAAGAATCTGTTCTGATTCTTTGGGGCTCGCAACATTTCTTTAGGGTACAAATCATGCATGACGAAGCGGAGGCTCTTTTGGGGCCTCCGCTTCTTGTGTGCAAAGCCATTAAACTTGATTTCGATATCTATGCGAAATACGTTTTATTGTGAAATGTAGGTTTATGTGTCCTCGTTTTAGTTCATCCGGAAAATCTGATTGCGGTATTTCTTCAGCGTTTGCATCAAGAGAAATCCCAAAATGCCGCAGGAGATCACTTCGCCGATGCAGACCGTCAGCATAAAGAACGGAACGCCGCCTTCAAAATGATAGGCATAGGCAAGGATGAACGGAACGATGATGGTATTGGACAGGATGGGAGGGAGCGTGCAGCAAAGCTCGCGAACCAGGGAGGACTTGGCGTTCTTGGGCTTACTGTGAGCGATCAGATAGGTCCCGATCGCACCAAGGAGCGTTGCAAGGCTTCCGAAGATAATGTCCCAGATGATGCAATCGGTCAGCCAATTGGAAAGAATGCAACCGATAAAAAGCCCCGGGATCGCAGCTGGCGTAAAAAAGGGAAGGATGGTGAGTGCTTCCGAGAAGCGAACCTGGATGGCGTAATTCGCCAGTCCCAAGGCATTTGCCAAAATGGTGAGTACAACATAGAGGGCAGCGATGACCCCTGCCTGAGTGATAAATAAGACTTTCTTGTTCATTTGTTTTCTCCTTTAGTTTTGTTTTACGAGAGGAAGGTTTCGAACTCTCGCCTTTAGTTTTATTTTAGGTCAGGAAGGTTACGAACTGACCAAGACTACAGATGTTTATTATATGAAATTTTAGGCGTTTGTCAATCAATATTTTAAAATTGATGTTTTATTTTTATGGGATTGCCATTTTTTATTGCTTTTTGTTTTATAAGGTTTGCATTCTTTATGAAGCTGGATACAGATGGAGCCTATTGCTCCATCTGCCTTCCAAGGAAGCCCGCTGCGGAAAGGACAAGCTTTTGTTCCACCTCGCCCATCTTGTTTTTATTGTTGTCCTCTAAAAGCACGACACTTCCAATGATATCCCCTTCACAGATGATGGGCGCGATCATTTGGTGAATAAAGATTTCGCCGCCATCCTCGCTTACGGGAATAAAGCTTCGATCTCCTTTGGACGCCATGACAGTTTCGCGCTTCCCAATCTTTTCCTCCAGCTGATGGCTGACGGATTTTCCCATCAGGTGCCGATATCCCCCGGCAGTCGCTATGAACTGATCCCTGTCCGTAATGAGCGCTGCGTGGCCGGAAACCTGTGCAAGACTTTCTGCGTATTGCTTGGCAAACGTCGTCATCTCACCGATGGGGGAGTATTTCTTTAGGATGATCTGCCCCTCCCTGTCCGTAAAGATTTCCAGCGCATCGGATTCCCTGATGTGGAGAGTTCTTCGGATCTCCTTCGGGATCACGATTCTTCCAAGATCATCTATTCTTCTGACAATTCCTGTTGCTTTCATGTTTTTCCTCCGATTTCACCATTTTTTTCACAGTTCTTTTTTCGTTCCCTTTTATTATGTGAAAAATGTGAGAAACTATGCGCCTTGGCGAGGCGTCGCCCGGAAAACGGCAAATCTTTATTGCTTTCTGATTTTGCCACACGTATAATGAATTTATAGAGTTAGTTTTTTGTGGTTCTTTCCTTCCTTCAGAAAGAGGTTCTTATATGGGTATCATATACTTTGACATATGTGCAATACCACTGTTTGCAATCATTCTTTTCGTATGCTTTCACCGCAAGATGGTCAAAGGTTACGGGTAAGATACGGGCGCTTCGCTGGAAGCATCCGCATGGCATTGAGCTGTATCTGGAACGTCCGGGCACGATCTACGTAATCGCCGGGGCAGATGAGAACGTGGCTGCGGAGATCGGGGAGCTTTTGACGTCGCAAACCGGAGATGATCTGAAATTCTATGAGGACATGGGTGTCCGATTTGAACCTCTGACCTGTCTCATACATTGTCCGGAGGACTTGAAGAACGTCCATGATATTATCAGCCTCGGGCATAAGTTTCACAAAATCGGTGATCGCAAAAAGACCTTCTTCACGGCGGAGGAGATCGTAAGCTCAAAGAATTTTGTCGTGGAAGCCCATATGGAAGAGATTCTGGAGCATGCCATCAAGCAGAATCACGTCGAGATGTATTATCAGCCGATCTATGACGTCAGTACGGGCAGGTTTCATTCGGCGGAAGCCCTGGCGCGCATTATGGATCCGGAATATGGCATGATTTCTCCTGCCGTTTTTATTCCTGCAGCTGAGGCACAGGGCTTTATCATCCCAATCGGTGACATCGTACTGGATCAGGTTTTTCGGTTCATTTCGCAGCATGACCGGGAGGAGCTGGGACTATCCTATATTGAGATCAATCTGTCGGTTGCTCAATGCATGGAAAAGAGTCTGCCGGATAAGATCAGGACATTGCAGCAAAAATACAACGTGGATCCTTCCAAAGTCAATCTTGAGATCACCGAAACTATGTTTGAGAACATCAATGAAATCATGGTGGAAAACGTAGACAAGCTGATCAAGATGGGATACAGCTTTTCGCTGGACGACTACGGCACGGGGTATTCCAATATACAGCGCGTCAACCATATTCCGATCAAGATCGTCAAAATTGACAAGAGCATGATAGATGAGACGGCAACCGGAAACGGAAAGATCATTTTGGAGCATACCGTCCGCATGATGAAAAGCATAGGCAAAGAACTGGTGGCCGAGGGCGTGGAATCGAAAAGCGATGCGACCATGCTCAAGGAGCTTTGCTGTGATTACATACAGGGGTTCTATTATTCCAGACCGCTTTCGGCAACTGAATTTGTCAGCTTCTTAAGGCAGCAGAATAAATTTGAAAGCTGATAAGAGCTTTTTGCATTACTCCCTTTTTACAAAAGTGTTCCTACTTTTATATCCACCCAAACTTTTCGTCAAAATGCACAAAAATTACTAAAATTGAAAAAATAGATACTGCTAACCCTTAAAATCGTATCTTTAACCGACATGGACAAGGCATAAATTTATGGGAGTAAGGCTGTTTCATGAAAAAATTTGAAAACTGAATAGAAGCGAAGATACAACCAGCGTTAGGGAGTATACTCATACATCCTCAAAACGCTGGTTTTTTGTGCCTTTGTATGGTATGCAATACTCTCATGGAAAGACAAAGCTACGGCGTATCTACCGATGGTGCAAGAGTCACATAAGCGAACTGATGCAGTACATGCCGCTGCCATTCGGGGTTCCATCGGTTTCCACAATGTCAAGAATCCTTTCTATGGTTGATGCGGAGATGGTTTCCGCTGCGGTGATGAGCTGGATATGTCAACTTGTGGATGAAACAGCCCTAACTTGCTCTTTTTTGTGTGGCGGAGTGCCGAAAAACATGTTATAATTTATGATTGTGGAAATAAAAGAACAAGTTCATTGGAGCATTAAATGAAAAAAATAATGATTTTTATTGGAGGGTATCTTCCGGGAAGAAAATATGGAGGTCCCGTTACGAGTATTAGCAATTTTGTCGATTACCTTGGGGATGAATATGAGTTACGAATTGTGTGTAACAACCATGATTTTAAAGAAACCACTCCGTATCAAAATATTAGCGAAGGTTGGAATAGAGTCGGCAAAGCCGAGGTTCTGTATTTAAAGGATGAGCAAGAAACCTATAAGACTTTTTTGTCAATTCTAGAAGCAACAACCCCAAATCTTATATATTGTTCTGGAACTACGTACTTTCGGGTTAATTCAAAAGTCTTCAGGGCTTCCAAGAAACTAGGCATTTCAATTTTGCTGGCACCAAGAGGGGACATATGTGATAATGCGATAAAGATAAAAAAGTGGAAGAAAATCCCATATTTTAAAATCATGAAAATGACAGGAATGTTTAGAGGTATTTATTTTCATGCAACAAGTCAGGAGGAGGTAAACAACCTAAATAAGTATTTGGGAATCGAGAAAGATAGGTGTTTTTTGCTCCCTAATCTCCCTGCCGATGCCGCACCCGTACGTCGAAACGATTACGTCAAAGAGAGCGGAAAAATCAAAATAGTATTTATGTCACGCATTCAAGAGAAGAAAAATTTATATGACGCCATTCAAATTGTAAATCAATTAAGTGGGGAAGTCGTTTTTGATATTTATGGCCCTTTGGAAAGTCCGGCCTATTGGCAAAAGTGTCAATCTGAAATGAGAAAAGCGCCTAATAACGTCAAAATAAGTTATAAAGGAGCTTTGGCGCCAAAAGAAGCTCCAATGATATTTTGTAATTACGATTGTTTTTTATTCCCAACGTGGACCGAGAATTATGGACACGTGATTGCAGAATCGTTACTGCATGATTGCCCAATTGTAATTAGCAAAGGGACTACGCCTTGGGATGACATGGCTGATTACAATGCCGGAGGAGTGGCTGAATTGGGCAATATGGAAGGATTTGTTTTCGAACTTGAGAAGATTACAAAAATGAATAGCAAGGAATATAACCAGCTGATAGATCGAATAAGAGCATACGTAGATTATAAAATAAACGTCAATGCATTAAAGCAAGAATATGTCAAAATGCTGGAAAGTATTTGTTGTTCATGATTACCGTTTATTCTGGCTTTTGGGAACATATAAGCCATTCATGGGAGATTTGGAAATGAATGTTGCATTTATCGCTTCGGAGATAGTCGCTGATAAAGGGGGAATAGAGAGCGTGAGTTATTCTTTGGTCACGGCCTTCCCTAGCTATGCAAATTTATACTCTTATTGTGGAAGAAGTTTGAATGGTTTAGAAGATGAAACGATTCCGAACGTATATTACAGTGCCTCAAAAAAAGGAATCTGTATGCATTTGGATCTGATCAAAAAATGCTTCCGTGACAATGGAAGATTCTTGTTTGATTTTACTTTTGCCAGTCATTATGCATTGTCCATCCCCTGTTTTTTGTTGAAGAAGTTCAAGGGCGTTCCATATGGGGTAATGGTTCATGGAGAGGAATTGCAGGATACAAACGGTTGTAATTCCATATCCAGGACAATATACTTTGCCATAAAAAAACGGGTTAGAAGAGCAGTGATCAAATCTGCAGACGTTATTTTTGCAAATTCTAATTTTACAAAAGAGTTCTTCGAAAAAAAGTACGGAAAATACAATAAAAAGGTAGTTGTGATCCATCCACCCGTACCATTCGTTGACAGGACCGTTGGGGGTGAAGAAAACAGAAGGTCATATATACTGCTTTCCGTTGGAAGACTTGTTGAAAGGAAGGGGTTTCAATATGTCATTGACGCATTAAAGAAACTGGTCATTGATATCCCTGAATTGAAATACTATATTGCCGGCGACGGATATTATATGACTGCCCTTAAAAAAAGAGTTGAAGACAATGGTTTGCAGGATCACGTTTTTCTTCTTGGAAAGATCTCTGCAGAAGAGAAGGACCGGTTATTTAGGGAGTGCGATTTTTTCATCATGCCCAGCTATATGAAAAAAAATACGGAAGATTTTGAAGGCTTTGGGATTGTGTATATTGAGGCAAACATGTATGGGAAGTATGTGATCGCAACGAGATCCGGCGGGATCCCTGATGCGGTTTGTGAAGGAGTCACGGGGACGTTTGTCGAGACTCAGGATTCTGAGAGCATTTATTTGAAGTTAAAAGAGTTATATGACGATGATTTTTATCCAGACAGATCAAGATGCATTGATTGGTCAAAAAAGATAGATGCAAACGTTATCGTCAAGCAATACGTGGATGTTATTACGGATGTTTTAAGCTAACAATGAGGATGTTGAGTGACGAATATGCAAGTGTTGAATAGGGAGAAAAGCGGTAGTATTTTGGGCATATTGCGAAGAGCATTATTTTTCATAACCGCGATCTCGGTTGTTTTAGAAATGATCTTTTTTCCATCATGGGATAATTTCGTTGGATGTATCATGATGGTGATGGCGCATGTTGCGTTTGTCGGAGTGGCATTGAAAAAATACAGGATACTTACGTCACCTTTTCTTTTTGTGGCAATGGTGTCAATGTTTGCATATAGATATCTTCCCGTGCCCGGTACGTTGATTTCGTTTCGCCCCGTAAGTTATGGTATGGAGACACCTATTAATACCTTTGTTTCAGAGATACTGTTCTTTTTGCTGTTTGCCGTAATTTACTATGTTTCAGCACATGGAGCCACTAGAAGAAGGGGGCCTGTAGGTTTTTATAAATTTATTGGACTGTATCATGCCGGCTCAGAAAAAAGTATCTGGCTCCTCGGAATCATTGGATTGATCGTCAGGATTATTTCCTACTCAACAAGCGGTGCCAATAATTCAAGTGTAACGAATACGGTTGTTGACATGGCATACGCACCCGTGATTTTGTTTTTTCCGTTTATTTTCAATGAAAATCCGAGGAAATCGGTGGATTTTAAGAAACCGGTTATCTGGATATATTTAGTTATGCTAAGTATCATTAATCTTGGATCAAACTCCCGCTTTGACATCATAGCTCCTTTTATTATGATTGTTATTTTTTATTTCATTTATCTGGTAAAAGAAGACATTGACCTTAAAAGAGTTCTTTCTCCCAAAAGAATGTTTTGTGGTTTGGCAATCATTTTATTAATACTTGGCATAATGCAGATAGTATCAGATGCCATTTTGGCAGTCAGGAATAGCAAGGATAATTATTCTATTTCACAATTGGTTTTACTAACCGCTCAAAATGCCGTGGATTCGGTCGGTGTTAAGCGTGCAGAGGTGGGGGAAAAAAAAGAGGTGCGATCATACTCAGAGGGATGGGAGGAAGAGTATATTGATAATTTTGCGCTTAACAGGTATGGGAACATTCGCATTAGTGATGAAATATTTTATTATTCAAAGAACCTTTCTGATGGAGACAAAGCCGATCTAAGAGAGAGCTTAAGAAATCATCTGGTGTGTTTGTTGCCTACGCCAGTTATGAGATTCATAGGTATTGATATTGATAAAAGTGATTACAATTATTCGCCTGCCACGTATTTATATTATAAAGCGGGATATTGCAATTATGGTTATTTATTTACTCACAGGGTGATAACCAGTTATCTGCCGGATGGCCTGTCTATGTTTGGCGGATACTATTTAATCATTCAATCATTGCTATTTTTGATTACCTTCTGGTTAATCAGGGGATTATCATATTATGACTCAACGGGAAAGTATGTTTATTCCTTATTCGGAATTCTTTCCATGAACACTTATCATTGCATTGGCGTAAATGCAAATGGCATGTATGGCTCCTGTGCTTATTTATTACGCAATATGTGGGAAAGCATACTTGTTTTTTTGATCGTAAATTACCTTGTTAGATTGTGGGCGAGATTTCAAATTTTGAAGGGACCTTGGTAAAGGAAAAATGCAGAATCTTACAGTGATCATTCTTACAAAAAATGAAGAGAAAAATATTAAGAAGTGTATTTCATCTTTTGGTAAATCCGCAAGAAGATTTGTGATTGTTGATTCCGGGAGCACGGATAACACCAAGCAGATCATCGAAGAATTGGCTGAAGAACTGTCCGTGGATGGAATAAAGATTGATTTCTATGAGAATCAATGGATTGATTATGCCACACAGTTTAATTGGGGACTGATGAATACCAATATTGATTCCGATTGGGTCATGCGGATTGATGCGGATGAGGAACTTCTTTCGGGGCTGAGGGATGCGATTGACGCGAGACTGTCCGCATTGCCGGAAGACGTGACCGGAGTCGTGGTGAACCGAAGAATGGTTTTCATGGGAAAATGGATCCGACACGGTGGCATGTATCCGACGAAAGTGCTTCGAATTTTCCGATATGGTCATGCCAGGTGCGAACAGAGAATTATGGATGAGCACATTGTCATCATCGATGGAAGGACCATTTACTTAAATCAGGATTTTATGGACAAGAACGAGAAGAATCTGGCCTGGTGGACAGAGAAACACAATTGGTACAGCGACAGGGAAGTCAAGGATCATCTCGCTACCGTGGAAGGAACGAACGATGAGATCTTGGTTTCTGATTCTACCACTGGTGGACAAGCATCGATGAAAAGAAAAATCAAAAACGGGCTGTATTATAGATTGCCGTTGTTTTTTCGGGCACATTTATATTTTATGTTGAGATATTATGTTTTACTTGGATTCCTAGATGGAAAAGAGGGAAGGATATATCATTTTCTGCAGGGGTATTGGTATCGGTTTTTGGTAGATGCAAAGATGTATGAGTTAGAAAATGATCGATAAGACATGATGAAATGTAAATAATTGTATTCTGTCATAATTGGAGATCAAACATGAAGGTTGTTAACGTTAGTTGTGGATTGGGGAATCAGCTTGCTGCATATTTTAATTATCTTGTCATAAAAAGGGCGAATCCTGAAGATGACATATACGTAAACACACTTATCTATGACATTCCGGAAGCGGATAAGATAGTGAAACAATGGTATGGATATGAGCTTGAAAAAGTGTTTGACGTCAGATTAAAGAATATCATGGATGTTTTACCCAAAGAGGAACAGGATAGCATAAAAAAAGATCTTCGTGCGACAAAGTTTTGGGAAAATGGTTATAGGCCTAGCATGGCCATTCTTGAGACTTTCAATAAACATGGTTTTGGATTTGAAGCAATTGGTAACTATTTGGCTGAGGAGGATTATTCTACCATAAAGCAGAAGTTATCATTAAAGGTCAATAAGTTTTTTGCGCGGCAGAGCAAAAATTTTTTTATGTATGAATTAAAACAATTGGCGTGGATCATTGGTTCTTGCGTTAGAAAAAAATCGACAGGTGATTTTTTGCAAAAGAAAAGGAACGGTAATGTTTTATATTTCTCTACTTTTGCAGGAATAAAATCGCCTGAACTGATGAAATTAGTTGGTCCGGAACTTCAGGAAACTTTGAAATTTAAACCATTTACGGATGCCAAGAATATTGAAATGTTAAAAATCATAGAGTCTGCGAATTCCGTGTCAATTCATGCCAGACGCAGTGATTATCTGCAATTCATTAATGATTGCTATAAGTATGGATATTTTAAGCGGGCCGTAAAATATATTCGTAAGCATGTGTCAGATCCTGTATTTGTGGTATTTTCAGAGGAGTGCGAGTGGTGTAAAAACAACATGGAGGTTTTGGGGCTTACGGAAAATGATAACGTATATTTTGTGGACTGGAACACCGGAGCAAATAGCTACAGAGATCTACAACTGATGTCGAACTGTAAACATAACGTTATAACCAAAAGCTCGTTTGGTTATTGGGCGTGTTTATTAAATAAGAATCCCAATAAGATTACGTGCAGTCAAAGGGGAGATTACCTTACTACCAATCATTTTTAAAAACAGATGATTAACGATCTGGAGAGATACGTATGCGCAAGAAACGGCTATTGTGGAATTCCACGTCATCTATCATATCGCAGGTGTTTAACATCATCAGTGGCTTTATTTTGCCCAGGTTGATCATACAGGCATATGGAACAAACGTGAATGGGTTGATTTCATCAATATCACAGTTTTTATCGGTTATTGGGCTAAGTGATTTAGGAATGTCAGCCGTAGTTCAAGCCTCATTATATAAAGTATTGGCAAATAACGATGAGGATGGCATTAGCAAGGTAATGACTTCTGCAACTAGATATTTTAGACGGATTGGCATTCTTCTCATTGGTTACGTTGTTGGATTATGTGCTCTCTACCCGGTATTCGTACAATCAGAGTTTGACTATAAATACTTAGCAACTATGATTGTAATACTTAGCATTAATTTTTTGGCTTATTACTTCTTGGGAATAACAAATCATCAGCTGATAAGCGCTGATCAGCGGGTCTATATTAGTAACGTAACGAATGTCATCGTAGTGGTCATAAACACAATTGTATGTTTTTTACTCATAAAAACAGGAACGGGCATACACGCAGTTAAGTTATTTTCAGCAATTTTGTTTTTGCTGAGACCTCTTGTTTTAGCCATTTACGTGAAAAAGAACTATAAAGTCAACAGAAGAATAAAATATGACTCGGAGCCAATTCAGCAGAAATGGAATGGGGTTGCTCAACATATTGCCTATTACGTATTTACAAGTACGGATGCAATTGTTCTTTCGCTTTTTTCATCCTTGGAGAATGTTTCAATTTATTCCGTATATGTTCTGATCCTAAATGGATTGAAACAACTATCGCTACAGCTCGAAAATGGGATTAAACCAGTATTGGGTGAATTATGGGCAAAAAAACAATCTGAAAAACTTAGAAAATTTTTTGTGTCATATGAGTGGTTTATGCATACGGAATCCATTGTTATTTTCGGAGCAGCATCATCACTCATAGTTCCATTTGTGAAAATATATACAGCCAATATTACGGACGCAAATTATATCGTACCTTCCTTTGCAATGATTATCACGATTGCGTATTTCATTCAAAATGCAGGTAATTGCTATAATTTTATGATCCAAGCCGTCGGCCATTTCAAACAGACGCAGAGGAATTATATTATGGTGGCGTGCATGAATCTTCTCATTTCCATAGTCCTTGTCAGGGTCATTGGAATGGAAGGAGTGGCAATCGGGACTTTAGTTTCGGCGTTGTATCAGTTGATTTGGCAAGGCTGGTACGTTTATAAATCGCTTCTGGGGCGTTCACCCATAAGGCTTATTAGGCAAATAGGCATCGATGTGGTCGCCATTGCAGCCGGGTTGTTCATTTCGGCCCAAATAAGCGTTAACGCAAATGATTATTTGCATTGGGCGATGTCGGCAATTCCAATTACCATGACGTGGATTGTTATTGTATCGTTATTCGGCATTCTGTTAAATCGTGATGAGATAAGAGACGTGATATGCTTTTTTAGGAAAGATTTAGCTGATTAGCCAGTGCTTTTTGGTGAATGATTGAGGATAAAGTGTAATGCATACGAGATTTTACGTTGGATATAAAAGCAGTAATGGGGACGATAAGAATTCATTTGGCCAGGAGTCAGAATCATGAGATCCTTATACAAATTTGTAAGCGGAATCATACTTACCATAGCAGCAACTGCCTGCTTTTTTGCAGCATGGTGGAATTTCATAAGCGAGAACAATACTACCGGACGTTTGATGGAATATGAGAATTTGGCATTAGCCATAGGCATCTACGTGGTTATTTTTTGGGTACTTGCGGATTGGCAATGTGCTTTTAAGATCGGAGTGAAGCGGTTTGCGTCCATCAGTGCCGGATTGATACTTGTGATATTTACTACGGATTTGTTTGAGATACCTATCTCAATGGCTATCTGTGGTCATTTTGAGAAATATGCGTTTCGATTTATCATCCAATATTTGTTGCTTGCAATTGCGCAGACATTCCTATTGTGTTTTTTGACGTATTTACTTGTTGTCTTGTACGTGAAAATCTTTCCTTTCATTTGTCTCCTGGAGGTCACGGGGGATCATAAGAACAATCTGGCGGAAAAGGTAAACACTCAGACAAATGGATATCGTATTAAGGAGAGTGTTAACTATGCCATAGGAGAAATGGAACTGATCGAAAAGATGGGAAAGGTGGATGGGGTACTGATAGGTGACGTGCCGGCAAAGGCAAAAAATACCATCTTAAAGACCTGCCTGAAGATGGGAAAAAGCACCTATTTCGTTCCTAAAATCTCTGACATCATTGTGCGAGAATCTGAGGAGATCAACTGGTTGGATACTCCGTTGTTCCTGAATCAAAATACAGGCATAGGAAAATGGCGTGGGGTCGTAAAGCGCATATTTGACGTGTTGCTGAGCGTTATCGCTTTGGCATTGTTTAGTCCCGTGATGCTTATTGTAGCCTTAGCGATCAAACTGGAGGACGGCGGTCCGGTTATTTTTAAGCAAGAGAGATGTACGCTTCATAATAAGCGTTTTATGATTCTAAAGTTCCGTTCCATGATCGTAGAAGCGGAAATGGAAGATAAGCCGCATCCGACGGAGAATAATGATCCGCGGATAACCAAGGTGGGACGAGTTATTCGTGCCATGCGCATAGATGAACTGCCTCAACTGATTAATATTGTCAAGGGCGACATGAGCATCGTTGGACCGAGACCGGAGCGTGTAGAACATGTGGAAAAATATACGAAAGAGATACCGGAATTCGTGCTCCGTGGGATGGTCAGGGGCGGGCTGACCGGATATGCACAAGTTTATGGAAAGTATAATACGCAGCCATTAGACAAACTGAAGCTGGATCTACTCTACATCATGAACTTCAGCCTGATATTGGATTTAGAGATCATGGTAGAGACGGTATACACGTTATTCAGGAAAGACAGTACGGAAGGCTTTTCGAAAGAATCGATTGAAAACATACAGAAATAAGGTGTTTGGACGACTAGGCCATAAAAGAAAGATTAGAGCGAAGAACTATGATTACGGTTAGTATTATCACGCCAGTTTACAATGGGGAAAAAACTTTATCGAGAACGATTGAATCCGTATTGAATCAACAGCATAAACCGACGGAATACATTATTGTTGACGGACAATCCACGGATGATTCAGTAAAGATAGCAAGCAGTTATGCGAATGCGTTTCAGGAAGCAGGCATAGATTACGTCATTATGTCAGAAAAAGACCAAGGAATGTACGATGCCTTGAATAAGGGCATTTCAAGGACTTCCGGAGAACTTGTCGGGAATATCAACTCGGATGATTGGTATGAACCCAGTGCGATAAAACTCATGGTTGAACTGTATTTCAGAACCCAGTATGACATAGCATGGTCGGACATCTATATCCACAACAACGGAAAAGTGATACGAAAAAAGGCGAGTGTTGGAAAGCTATGGACTACAAACCGTTTTTGCCATCCTTCGATGTTTGCCAGGAAATCAGTGCTTATGAAATATCCATATAATATTCATATCCTTGATGCTGATTATGATATGATTTTAAGGGCGAATAATGATGGGGTCAGAATCGTTACGGAGAACGTGCCAATAGCAAATTTTTCGATGGGGGGAGCCAGCACTTCAAAAAGCATTTCGAATATGAAATATCGCATACGGATGAAATATGATACGTATCGCAGAAACGATTATTCACGGCTGTATTGGTTTTATTGCGTGATCATGGAATTTATAAAATATATTCTTGGATGAAGATTATCTGGTGACGATTGATCCGGGTTTTTTTGATTCAATGATTACGAAAAATTAAATCTGTGCCGTCATAGTCAGCCTGTCCCTTACATACACTGTACAAACACTTTTTCTGAGGGTTGCGGTGAGGGATTATATCGAGGAGCGGGCCATCGCCATTGCGAATTACATCATCGAGCATGGCACGGCTTCGGGAGTATTACCATAACAGGGGAGACATGCTGGAGCTGGCGAGATACCAGAAGGCGGTGATCCCAAAGGCGGCAGGTGCTGAGGAACTGGAGCTGAGCGCTAAGGCGGTGTTAAGCTCTCCTTCAACATCCATGCGTATCTTTAACCGACATGGACAAGGCATAAATTTATGGGAGAATCGGGTTGTATTTTCTCGTTTTTTTTGTTATAATTTATCTATTCAAAAGCAACATTTCGGGGTAAAAAATTGAAGGTTTATGTCGAAATAATATAAGCTGTGGTATCGCAAGAGGAGTAATCCCCATGTCCGGAAAACGGGGTTTTCAAAAAGGGCCTGTGTCCAAATTTAGGGGTATGTGATACCGAAAAGTGATACAGTAAAATTACGAAAGGGCTTGACAGTTATGCAGTCTGAAGGCACAATCTTGACAAGACAAGACAAGACAAGACAAGACAAGGTAGATAACTGCGGTCTTTTTTGGATAACAACAGATATTTTATGCTTATAAAACGCCTGTAATGGGCGTTTTTTTGTTGAAAATCAGATGGCTTTATGAATGCTCTGATATAAGCGGGCGAAGAGTACAAGAACTAAAGGTTGATAAGTACATTGAATCTGGAAGAAAGGAAATGTCCTCTGTCAGATTCGGTGGCTATTATCATAAATAATTCCGCCAAAGGAGGTAACTAAATTGAAAAA
>JAEEGG010006122.1_pt1 | contig 28295 bp, 22 predicted proteins | sample 9134161 | NCBI WGS metagenome assembly JAEEGG01 (sample SAMN16246543, study PRJNA631951) | gut metagenome | biome: gut microbiome; feature: rumen; material: CR-attached | host: Bos | place: Iran: Karaj | collected 2018-10 | reverse complement strand
TGTCGATGCTGCCCAGTGCGACCGTGCTGGTGTGTCACCTGCCGACGTGCTCAATACGCTTGGTTCCTTCTGCGGCGGTGCTTACATCGGCAACTTCAACCAGTTTGGTAAGGTCTACCGCATCATGGCAGCTGCCTCGCCCGAGTATCGTCTTGACCCGTCGTCACTGAACAATATCTTCGTACAGGTGAAGGGCGGCAAGATGGCACCTATCGCTGAGTTCGTCAGTCTGAAGCAGATTGTCGGTCCTGCCAATATCGAACACTTCAACCTGTTCCAGAACATCAGTTGCTACATCACGACTGGTAGCGGCTACACTGAGGGTGACGCCCACAAAGCCATTGCCGAGGTGTTCAAGGAGACGATGCCCCACACGGCTACCTTCGAGTATAGTGGCATGTCGCGCGAACTGGAGGAGGCTGCCGGCTCTAACGCCACGGCTCTCATCTATGTCATCTGCGCCATTCTCATTTACCTCATCCTGGCCTCGCTTTACAACTCGTGGTTTACTCCGTGGGCCGTGCTGTTCAGCGTGCCGTTCGGCCTGATGGGTGCTTTCGTGTTCGCCTTCTTTGGCAACCAACTGGGTCTGCCTGGCATGGACAACAACATCTACCTGCAGACGGGTGTCATCATGCTGATAGGTCTGCTGGCCAAGACGGCCATCCTGATTACCGAGTTCGCATCCGAGCGTCGTGCCCAAGGCATGAGCATCAAGGATGCAGCCTTCGCAGCCTGCCAGGAGCGTTTGCGTCCGATTCTGATGACGGTGGCCACGATGATCATTGGTATGATTCCGCTTGTCATCGAGGGTGGTGCCGGTGCCAACGGTAACCGTGCCCTCGCCCTCGGCGTCATTGGCGGTATGAGTGTTGGCACTATCGCCCTGCTGTTCGTTGTGCCGGCCTTCTTCATCGTGTTCCAGAAGCTCCACGAGAAGTATCAGGGCTCAGAAGTGAAAGTAGAGAGTGTTGAAGTAAAAACTGAGGAGGAATAGATCATGAAAAGACTTAGCAATATATTTATCGCTGCAGCTGTTGGTTTCATGCTGACAGGCTGCGGTCTGTACGATAAGTACGAACAGAAGGTGGATGCCCCGGCCGATGCGTTCGGCACTTCCCTGATCAGCGACGCTTCCACCGAGGGCGCCTCCCTGGCACAGACGTCATGGCGAGAGTTCTTCTCCGATCCCCTGCTCCAGCAGTTGATCGAACAGGTGCTGGCCAACAACACCGACCTGAACACGGCCCGCATCGCTGTGGAGAAGAGCGAGGCCTCGTTGAAGATGGCCAAGCTGGCCTATCTGCCGTCGCTCTACTTCGCGCCGCAAGGTACACTCGCCAGCTTCGACAAGAGCGCCTTCTCCAAGACCTACACGCTGCCCCTGCAGTTGTCGATGGACGTCGATGTGTTCGGCTCCATCACCAACAAGAAGCGCGCCGCAAAGGCCGTGCTCCTGCAGGCCCAGCTGGGCGAGGAGGCCGTGCGCTCCAATCTCATCAGCGCCGTCGCACAGCAGTATTACTATCTCCTGCTGCTCGACCGTCAGCTCGACATCCTCACGCAAACCGACAGCCTCTGGAATGCCTCGCTCGATACCCAGAAGGCACTCTATGAGAACGGTAAGGCTTACTCCACCGCTGTCAACCAGCTGGAGTCGTCCTACCTGAGCGTGAAGACGCAGATCGTCGATACCCGCCGTGGCATCCGCGCTACCGAGAATGCTCTTTGCAAACTGTTGGCCATCGCGCCGCAGACCATTGCCCGCAGCCACTGGACCACTGCTGCCGACTACCATACATCGTCGGCCAACCAGCGTATGTTCGATAACCGGTACCTGCGCATCGGCGTTCCTGCCCAGATGCTCGAGCAGCGTCCTGACATCCGTATGGCCAACGCTGCCATGGAGGAGGCCTTCTACAACACGCAGGCCGCCCGCGCCGCCTTCTTCCCCAGCATCACACTGACAGCACAAGGCGGTTGGACGAACTCGGCAGGTGGCATGGTCATCGATCCCGCCAAGCTGTTCCTCAACCTCGTCGGTTCGCTCACACAGCCTATCTTCGCCCAGGGCAAGATCAAGGCCAACTACAAGATTAACCAGTTGACCGAAGAGAACCTGAAGAAGAAGTACGTTCAGGCTGTCATCGACGCCGGCAACCAGGTGAACGAGGCGATGGCTGACTGCGAGGCCGCCCGTGAGAAGCACGACTACTACCACCGTCAGGTGGAGGTGCTCCATGAGGCATATACCGGCACTCATGAACTGATGGACAATGGTAAGGCCAGCTACCTCGAAGTGCTCACCGCTCAGGAGAACTTCCTCAGCGCTCAGCTCAGCGAGGCTTCCAATTTGTACAAAGGTGCCCAGGCCATCATCGCCCTCTACATCGCCCTCGGCGGCGGCACGAAATAAGTTAACATGGTAAAACTGATCGTGATATGAAGAAGTGGTTTGATAACATCCGAATCTATCATCTGTTGATTGACAGATTCAATGGCGGGTGGCAGGTGCCGCCCAAGAGTGAGAATCTTTTCTGTGGGGGAAACCTGCAGGGCGTCATCGACAAACTCGACTATATCAAGGAACTTGGCTTCAACGCCGTGATGCTGTCGCCCATCTTCGCATCGGCGAACTATCACGGCTACCACACGCTGAATTTCGACGAGGTGGATCCGCACCTCGGGACGTGGGAGGACTACCAGCGGTTGCTGGACACGGCCCACGGCAAGGGGATGAAGATCATCTGTGACTTCGTGCCCAACCACTGCTGGTACCAGGCGCCGATGTTCCAGGAGTCGCTGCTCGCGAACGGTGGCAAGCACCGTGACTGGTTCTTCTTCAACAGCGACGACAGCGATGCGTTCGTCTCGTTCTTGGGCTTCGGCGATCTGCCGAAGTTCAACCTGACGAATCCCGAGGTGGCTGGCTTCATGATCGACAAGGCGGAGAAACTCGCCCGTATGGGTGTGGATGCCTTCCGTATTGACCACGCCTTAGGGCAGCCCCATGCGTTCCTGTGGCAGTTCCGCGAGGCCATGCAGGCTGTCCGCAGCGACATCGTGGTTTTCGGCGAGGTTTGGGCGTTCGGCATCGGGCCGCAACTGGCCAGCCAGCTCTACTTCAAGACCGACGCGCGGCTGCAGGAGTTCATGGCGCAGGAGACGAAACCATTTTCTCAGGCCGACCTGCAGGCCGACTACACCGACACCCTCGACGGCGTGCTCGACTTCGCCTATCGCGACATCCTGCTCGACGAGGTGCATGCCGGCCGCGGCATCAAGGGTAACGTGACGCTCGAGCGCAAGGTGGAGGCTCACTTCGCGAAGTACCCCAGGGACTTCAAGCTGGTGTTGTTCCTCGACAACCACGACACCGACCGCTTCATGTTCGACTGCCACGACGACGCGGCGCTGCTGAATGAGGCCATCGACTTCACGAAGTCGCTACAGCGTCCGTTCTCGTTCCTCTATGGAACAGAGCAGCTGATGACCAACAACCCGTCCATTTTTAACGCTGAACCCTATGCCGACCTGCGCGTCCGCAACTGCATGGACTGGACAAATAAGTGAAAAGTGAATAGTGAATAAGACGATGAACACAGAAACTTACAGATTAGGAGCTGAGCTGGACTCCTTCAACTACCAGCAAGTACAGGACGACATTCTGGCCATCCTGGAGAGGGGCAGCAGCGTGTTGCTCGACATGACCGACTGTCACTACATTTCCAGTACGGGCCTGCGTGTGATGCTCTATTCCAAGAAGGTGGCGGCCGCGAAGGGGTTGAAGGTCTGCCTGGAAGGCGTGGGCGCCGAGGTGAAGGACGTCATGGATGTCACGGGTTTCAGTAATTTCTTCGATTATGCATAGAATCGACCTGTTTCCCACCCATGAGTACAAGGGACTGAAGCTGCGCGCGGGCCGGCCCTATCCGTTCGGCGCAATGGTCGTCGGCAATATGGTCAACTTCTCGGTCTATTCGCGCTACGCCACGGAGTGCACGCTGGTGCTGTTCCACAACCACGAGGAGGAGCCGTTTATCGAAATCCCCTTCTTCAAGGAGTTCCGCTTAGGCAATGTGTTCTCGATGATTATCTACGACTTGGATTATGAGAATATCGAGTATGGCTACCGCATGGACGGACCCTTCTGCCCGGCGGAAGGCCATCGCTTCGACAAGTCGAAAATACTGCTCGACCCCTATGCGAAGCTCATCGTGGGCCGCGACGTATGGGGCAAGCAGCCCAATTGGGACAGCCTCTACCAGTACCGGGCCCGAGTGGTGCTGGCTGACTTCGACTGGGAGAACGACATGCCGCTGGAGACGCCCGTTAACGACCTCATCGTCTACGAGATGCATGTGCGCAACTTTACCTGTGGCGCAGCCTCCGGCGTGAAGCACCGGGGAACGTTTGCCGGCATCGTCGAAAAGATACCATACCTCCTTGAGTTGGGTGTCAACTGCGTGGAGCTGATGCCTATCCATGAGTTCGACGAGTTTGAGAACTACCGGCCATCGCCCGTCGACGGCCATCCGCTCTATAACCTCTGGGGCTACAGCAACGTGGGATTCTTCGCCCCCAAGGCTGCGTATGCGTCGTCAGGACGGTTCAGCATGCAGGTGGACGAGCTGAAGAACCTTGTGAAGCGCCTGCATGCCAACGGTATTGAGGTGATACTCGACGTGGTGTTCAACCATACGGCCGAAGGTGATCAGCGAGGACCCTATATTTCCTATCGCGGCATCGACAACAAGACCTATTACATGCTCACACCCGACGGCAGTTACTATAACTTCAGTGGCTGTGGCAATACGTTGAACTGTAACAACCCCAACGTACGCGACATGATTGTGGAGAGCCTGCGCTATTGGGTGACCGACTACCATATCGACGGTTTCCGCTTCGACCTCGCCGCCATCCTCGGTCGCGATCAGAATGGCAATCCCATGTCGAACCCGCCGTTGCTCGAATCGCTCGCCCACGACCCGATTCTGGGCAAGACAAAACTCATTGCCGAGGCTTGGGATGCGGGTGGATTGTATCAGGTGGGCTCGTTCCCCTCGTGGGGACGTTGGGCCGAGTGGAACGGAAAGTTCCGCGACAGCATACGCCGTTTCTTGAAGAGCGACCCCAACGTACTTGGCGATGTCAAGGAGCGCATCATCGGCTCACCTGACCTCTATGCCTCACAGAAACGCGGCATCAAGGCCAGCGTGAACTTCGTCACCGCGCACGACGGTTTCACGCTGATGGACCTCGTGTCCTACAATGACAAGCACAATGAAGCCAACGGCGAAGACAACCGTGACGGCGAGAACCATAACAACAGTTGGAACTGCGGCTGGGAGGGTCCGACCGACGACCCCGCCATCAACCGTCTGCGCCACCAGCAGGTAAAGAACGCAATCACGATGCTCATGGTGAGTCAGGGTATCCCCATGGTGCTCTCGGGCGACGAGATGGGCAACTCGCAGCAAGGTAATAACAATGCCTACTGCCAGGACAACGAGATCGCCTGGCTCGACTGGAATGACCTGGACAGGAATGCCGACATCTTCCGCTATTTCAAACAGATTATCAAATTCCGCCGTCTGCACAAAGTGCTGCGCTACGATGACCACCTGAGCCATTGTGACTACCGCAACCTGGGTTATCCTGATTTCTCGTGGCATGGTGTGAAAGCCTGGCAGCCCGAAAGCGGTTACAACAATCTCACGGCAGCCTTCATGCTCAACGGAAAATATGCCGATAATGACGACTTCATATATGTCGCCATGAACATGCATTGGGAGATGCATGGTTTCGAGTTGCCCCAGCTGCCTGAAGGTATGGCTTGGCACATATTCGCCAATACCGGAATGGAGGTTCCTGAGGATATTTTTGAACCTGGTGAGGAACCTGTCATAGAGAACCAGCGTGAGGTGTTGGTGGGCGCACGTGCCATCATCATCCTCGTTGGGAAAAATGAAGAGTGATGAGTGAACTGCATTTCCAGCCGATCAGGGGAAGGGCTTCTGAAATACTCCAATCCATCCTGCATACACCTGAAGTATCTTCGTGTAGCGGGAAGGAATTCTTTGCCCTCCGACTGGCATGCGAGGAATTGGTCATGAATGTGACATCATACGCCTATCCCGAAGGTACCGATGGCTATCTGGATGTGGCCGTTGAAAAAAAACGACCGCATCGTCATCCGTTTCGAGGATGGCGGCGTGCCTTTCAACCCTTTGGAGCATAAGATGCCAGACGTCAGCCTGTCATGGGAGGACCGTTCCATCGGTGGTCTTGGTATCATGCTCGTCATCAAGAAGATGGATGGTGTCAGTTATGCTTATGTGGATTATAAAAATGTCTTGACAATCGAAAAAGTGATAAACAGCAATTAGTTATGGCAAGGAAAACGTTCAATACCGAGTTCTGGCGATTCCTGTGGTCGTCGATTCTGATAGCCCTGTCTGCCTGTCTGGGTAATGTTGTAGACTCCATCATCGTGGGCAACCTTATCGGCGGGGATGGCGTCAGTGCCATCAACCTGAGCAAGCCCGTGACGCAGTTTATGTTCACCGTCAGCATGCTGCTTTCTACCGGCGCGAGCATGCTTGTGGGTATGCAACTCGGAAAGAAGGACTACGCGCGTGCCGCTTCGATTTTCACACTCTCCACAATCGGTTGTTTGGCTTTCGGCTTGTTGGGAACCGTCAGTGGTCTGTTTTTTACCGACACGATCACAGGATGGTTGTGCAGCAATGCACAGCTCTATGGTGGCCTGCACGACTATCTCTTCCCGCTGCTGCTGGGTGCGCCGGCCTATATGATGGGATGGGCGATGGCCAATATGGTGGGCGTGGACGGTAGTCCGCGGCTCGTCTCCATTGCCATCCTCATCGATAATGCCTTGAATCTGTTGCTCGACATTGTCTTTATCCTATGGTTGGGATGGGGCATCGAAGGATCCTCTACCGCAACGGTCATCGGTCACATCGTCGGTATCGCCATCATGTGTTGGCATTTCAAATACCCCAATAATCATTTGCGATTTACTGATTTTCGTTTTTCGATTTGGAGGACGTTGCGGCAGATGGTGTCGCAGGGTGCACCGTTGGCATTGGCATCGGTCAGTCTCACTGCCCTGCTGTTGTGTGCCAATACGATTGTGCTCAGTTCCTTGGGGCGTACGGGTATTTTTGCCTTCTCCGTATGCATGAACATCCTATATATCTATAATCTGTTCCTGTCGGGCACCTGTCGTACCATCCAGTCGCTTGGCTCTATTCAGGTAGGCAAGGGTGATAATGAGGCGTTCCGAATGGTGATCAGCAAGTCGTTCCGCTTTATCACCACGGCGATGCTCGTCACATGTGCGGCCGTCTGGCTTTTCCCTGAAGCCATCACCAGGTTCTTTGGTGCCAACGAAGCGGGGTATCTTGCCGAAGGTGTACGTGCGTTGCGCATCTTCGCCTTCAGCTTTATCCCCTTCTGTTACATCTATATCCTGATGATCGTCTATAAGCTCTATGGTCATCACCGCATGGCCCTCTTCATCTCGCTGGCCCTCTCGTTGATGGTAATTCCGGCATTATGGATGATGGCAAAGCTAGCACCCGACTATCTCTGGTACAGTTACCTGATAGCCTATGCCGTTAATGCCCTGCTCATCATCATATTCCACCGAATGGGCAACCTGAAGTTCGAGCTCAGCAGTACTAACATTTAAAAACTCAGTTCGCAGCCGATGCCGAGCACACGGTTGGTACGGGTGAAACTGTCGCTGACGCCGGCTGATGGGTAGTCGTTGCGGTCGTAATCACCATAGTTGGTCTGGAAATAGGCGGCTTTCAGCGTGATCTGGTCGCTGGCCTTGTAGTTGAAACCGAAGCCGACGCTGCTGGAGTTGACCACATACGACATATCGTTCATATAAGCATCGGTCAATTGGTAGCGTGTGAACTGGCCTCCGGCGGAAATGGTCAGGCGGTCGGTGACATCCCACTCTACACCGCCGAGGTATTCGTTTGTTCCACCGTCGAGCAGATTTTGGGTGTTGTTATACCAACGGGCCTTGGTGTCGTAGAAATGGTGATAACCTAGATTGATGCGTACTTCGTCGATGGGACTCCACATGGCACCGAGGGCGAGCTGGGCGGGGGAGTCCTCGTCGATCTTCTCACCGTCGCGGAACTTGTTGACAGCTGCTATCTCACTGGCCTCATTGACGGTCGACTCGTTCAGCATGCGGATCTGTGTCTTTGCCTCATACTTGGCGGCGATGTTGAAACGGCCGAACTTGTAGTCGATGCCGATAACGGGAGCTATGCCGACACTCGACTGGTTGCAGAGCAGGTTAACACCCTGAGAGTATTTCTGCAGAGCGTTGAGACTCTGACTCGTGCCTTGCAAAGTAGTTGCAGTGCCTTCGAGGTAAGCCTTCGTGGCAGCCAGCTGCTGATACTCGGGTAGGGCAGTGGCTCCTGCGGCCTCATATTGCGCCATACCGGCATCGACCTTTGCCAGATTAGTGTTGACGGTGCTGATACCGCCATCGACCAAGGCTGTGGCCTGTTGCATGAAACTGCCGAAATCGACGTAGCCTCCTGCTGTCTTCACCTGGATGTTGCTGATCTTGGCCTTATAGGTAGCAGTGCCGTAAAGCAGTCTCAGACCGCCGTAGACGGAGAGGTTGGGCAAAATCTTATAGGCGGCACCGAGCTGGAAGCCGAAGTAGTAGTTACGACCCTGCATATAGCCGTCCATATCATAGCCGGAAACACCGGGGACCTGTTGGCCGAGGACTGTGGCAATCTGATCCAGACCGCTCAACTGATGGGCAATGCCGCCCACGACACTCTCGAAAGAACCCAGACCGTCGGCAAACTCACAGCTGCCGCCACCGCCAGGTATGGAGAAATTGAACTGTATGCTCCAGTCACCTTTATTGTAGGCTGCCTGAAGGGAGGGAATGAAGGGGGCGTCGGCCACACCTTCGAACTGCTTGGTGGTCTGTCCCTGGTTCTTACGACCTAAAGCGAAGACGGGATTGGTGCTGGTGATGGTACGCGTCTGGTGGGCATACTGCCAGTTGAAACCCAGATGGAATCCTTCCGGTAGGAAAGCCACACCTGCGGGGTTGCTGTATACACCGTCGAGGCCGATAGCGGCATCGCGGGCAGGGTTACGTAAGAAATCGATACTCTGATTGGTGTTGGTTAAGATGCCACCTGCTGTGGCGGTTGACATTGCTGATGCCAGCATCACGCCGGCCATCATTCCTTTAATTTTGTTCATAATCCTAAAACAATCTTTAAAAAACGGCTGCAAAGGTAGGCAGATTGTTCTAAATCGCGTTGTTTGCGTACACAAAGTTAACGAATATTAACGGAAATTGCACACAAATATGCACAAATGTGCAATTTTGTGCAACTATTAACTATTCACTTTTCACTCTTCACTATTCATTTTTTAAGTTCGGGATAGGAAATGCGGGTGTGGTAGATGGTTTTCAACTTCTCGATGAGTACCGTCTTGGCATAGGCGATATCGCGGAAGGTGATGGGACATTCCTTGAAATAGCCCTCTGCCACCTGGGCATCGATCAGTTTGTTCACCAGTTCACGGATGCTCTTCTCCGTATAGTCAGGCAGTGAGCGTGAGGCGGCTTCCACAGAGTCGGCCATCATCAGAATGGCTTGTTCCTTGGTGAAGGGGTTTGGTCCTGGATAGGTGAACAGCAGGTCGTCGACGGCCTCGTCGGGGAAGGCGTTTTTCTGTTTGACATAGAAATACTTGGCTTTTCCGAGACCGTGATGTGTGGCAATAAAGTCCTTGATAACATCGGGCAGGTTGTACTTCTCGGCCAGTTTAAGTCCTTCCGTCACGTGGCTAATAATCATCTGGGCACTGTCTACGAAGGTCATGCTCTCATGCGGATTGACACCCGACTGATTCTCTGTGAAATAGATTGGGTTCAGGATCTTTCCGATGTCGTGGTAATAGGCACCTGTACGTACGAGCTGACTCTTGGCACCGATTTTGTTGGCAATTTCCGCAGCCAGGTTACCCACCTGGATGGAATGCTGGAAAGTGCCGGGAGCCACCTCACTCATCCTGCGGAGGATCTCCTTGTTCATGTCGGAGAGCTCGATCAGTGTGATGTTAGAGGTGAAGCCGAATGCCTTCTCGATAAGATACAGCAACGGGTAGGAACAGAACAGGAAAATGCCGTTGACAAACAGATAGTTGTATTCGCTGACGTTGATCTTTGATATGTTGTCGTTGGTAATCCAGTCGAGCGAGAGGTTTGTCAAGGAAGCGGCCAGTGTCACGAGTACTGCCGTCCAGAACAGCTGTGACCGGCTGGAGAGTTCTCTCAGGGCGAAGATGGCCACAATGCCGGCCACGGCCTCTACTGCTACGAACTCCAACGGCCGTTGCAAGGCACATGCACAGATGAGGATCATGACGGAATGGGCCATGAAGGCTGTACGTGAATCCATGAACACCCGGATGAAGATGGGTACCATCACAAATGGGATGATATAGACGTGCAGTACATTGTTGCTGACCATGACAGAAGAGATGACGGTGAAGACGATGATGAGCGAATAGAGCATGGCAATAGACCTGATCTTCTCAAAATAGTCTTTGCGGAATAGCGTCAGGTAGATGGTCAGGCAAGTGATGAGGATGGCCACGTAGAGAATCTGTCCCATAATGGTGACGCTGATCTGTTGGTCGTTCCGCTCACGACGGTCCAGTTCCTTCTGGTAGGACAGGAGAATGTTATAGGTCTTACTGTCTACAATATCTCCTCTGTCGATGATCTTCTGTCCGCGCTGGGCAATACCGCTGGCCAGTGGGATGCTGTTGGTGAGGTCGCTCAGACTGGCTTCGCTACGTTCCTTGTCGTAACTCAGGTTGGGAGCGATATAGTCGTTCAGATTACACTTCTGCAGGATTTCCCGATGGCTCTCGAGTTCGGGGTCGAGGAAAAGCTGCTCATAGGCCGAGACCGTGGAATAGACCTTGCTGATCTTCACGCTGACAGCGGTCTTGCCACTGACCACCCTGATCATACGGGTGGTGTCTTTATTCACCATGGCATAGTCGGTGGTGCTCATCACACCTTGATGGTAGATGTCATGTAGCCGGTTGGCAATGATGCTGATATAGTCGTTGGAAATGCCGGGGATACCTTGGTTGTAGTCCTTTGCGAACTGACGGATCAGTGTGGTTTCAATCTCCTTGCTCAGGTTGAAATAGGGTTCGTATTGCTTCAACAGACTGTCGCGTTCAGCTTTGACGGCCTCATCGGTCTTCAGAATCGGGAAATCGAAAGGCGCCCTCAGATCGGCATAGTTCCAGGGCTTTCCTTTTTCCATCTTGAAAGTGTTGTTGGTATCACTGGGAAGGAACCAGACAATTATGGCGACGGTGACAATAATCAGTCCGACGCGAATGAGAAAGTCGCGCCAGGTGATGTCTATTTTCAGGTTGAAATTGTTCATGACGGTATATTTTTGCTGCAAAGATACAAAAAAATAATCTTATATAAACTAATTCCCGTAATTATTCATAATATTATGGTCAATTATGGGAATTTGTTTCTATATATTCTTTTCTTTTTACTTTTTTTTGTACCTTTGCAGCAAAATTCGATTATTACTATGTCAGAAAGAAGAGTAAGGGTGCGTTTTGCACCGAGTCCTACGGGCGCTTTACATATCGGCGGTGTGCGTACCGCTTTGTATAATTATCTGTTTGCCAAACAGCACGGTGGTGACCTCGTGTTCCGCATTGAGGACACCGATTCGAGTCGTTTCGTGCCTGGTGCCGAGGCGTATATCATTGAGTCATTCAAGTGGCTTGGCATTCAGTTTGATGAGGGCGTCAGCTTTGGTGGCGACAAGGGTCCCTACCGTCAGAGTGAGCGTCGCGAGATATATAAGAAATATGTACAGCAGTTGTTGGATGCCGACAAGGCTTACATCGCTTTCGATACCCCCGAGGAACTCGAGGCCAAGCGTGCGGAGATTCAAAACTTCCAGTACGACTGTCATACCCGCTCTCAGATGCGCAACTCACTGACGCTGCCGAAAGAGGATGTAGATCAGTTGATTGCCGACGGTAAACAGTATGTGGTGCGTTTCAAGATTGATGCCGGACAAGAGGTGTTGGTCAATGACCTGATTCGTGGTGAGGTGCGTGTGAAGAGCGATATCCTCGATGACAAGGTGCTTTATAAGAGTGCAGATCAGCTGCCCACCTATCATCTGGCCAATATCGTTGACGACCACCTGATGGAGATCTCCCATGTGATCCGTGGTGAGGAGTGGTTGCCTTCCGCCCCCTTGCATGTATTGCTGTATCAGGCCTTTGGCTGGGAAGACACGATGCCGCAGTTTGCCCATCTGCCCCTGTTGCTGAAGCCCGATGGCAAGGGTAAGCTCTCGAAGCGTGACGGTGATCGCCTGGGCTTCCCTGTGTTCCCCTTGGAGTGGAAAGACCCCAAGACAGGTGAGATCTCACGTGGCTATCGTGAGGACGGCTATTTCCCTGAGGCCGTGATCAACTTCCTTGCCCTGCTGGGTTGGAACCCGGGTACGGAACAAGAACTGTTCACGCTCGACGAGCTGGTGCCGCTCTTCGATATCACCAAGTGTTCGAAGGCCGGTGCGAAATTTGCCTACGACAAGGGCATCTGGTTCAATCATGAGTATATCCTTAAGAAGTCGGTCGAGGAGATTGCCTCGCTGTTCTATCCTATCGTGAAGGCGCATTGTCCTGAGGAGACGTTGGAGCGTGTGACGGCAGTGACGGCGATGATGAAGGACCGTGTGTCGTTCGTCAAGGAGCTGTGGCCCTTGTGCTCGTTCTTCTTCGAGGCACCGACGGAATATGACGAGAAAACGGCGAAGAAACGTTGGAAGGAAGATTCTGCAAAGGTGCTGACAGAGCTTGTCGGGGTGTTGGAAAGTATCGATGATTTCTCGCTTGAGAATCAGGAACAGATCGTTCACGCTTGGGTGGAGCAGAAGGAATATAAGCTTGGCAATGTGATGAACGCCTGGCGTCTGGCACTCGTTGGCGAGGGCAAGGGCCCCGGAATGTTTGACATATCCGCATTCTTAGGTAAGGAAGAGACCATCAAGCGGACAAAACGTGCGATAGAGGTCTTGAAGTGAAAAGTAAATAATTAGCTTCCGCGCAGATGATATATAATTTGATTATTTACCTTTATCTCTTAGGTGTTGCGATTTACAGTCGCTTCAATGAGAAAGTGCGGAAGATGTGGCGCGGTGAGCGCGAGGCTTTCAGTATTCTTAAGGAGAAGGTAGACCCCAATGCCCAGTATGTATGGTTCCACGCAGCCTCTCTGGGCGAATTCGAACAGGGACGTCCGTTGATGGAGCAACTGCGCAAGGATCATCCTGAATATAAGATCCTGTTGACGTTCTTCTCGCCGTCAGGCTATGAGGTGCGTAAGAATTACGAGGGTGCCGACATCATTACCTATCTACCGCTCGATACCATCACCAATGCACGTCGATTCTTAAGATTGGTGCGTCCGGTGATGGCGTTCTTCATCAAATATGAATTCTGGTATAACTATCTGCATATCCTGAAGCACAGGAATGTGCCCGTCTATAGTGTGTCGAGCATCTTCCGTCCTGATCAGGTGTTCTTTAAGTGGTACGGTCGGCAGTATGGCCGTGTGTTGAACTGCTTTACACATTTCTTTGTGCAGAACGAGATCAGTAAGGAACTGTTGGGCAAGATTGGTATTGATTGTGTCACTATCGTTGGCGACACCCGTTTCGACCGTGTGCTTCAGATCAAGGAGGCTGCCAAGCAACTGCCCATCGTCGAGGCGTTTCTGCAGACGAAACAGGGGGACGGTTCTTTTGTTACATCGCGCGATGTAACAAAAGAACCGTCCCCCTGTTTCGTCGCAGGCTCATCGTGGCCGCCTGATGAGGAGATTTTCATCAAGTATTTCAATGCGCACCGTGACTGGAAGCTCATCATTGCCCCGCATGTCATTGGCGAGGACCATCTGAAGCAGATAGAAAAGCTGCTCGAAGGCCGGAAGGTAATCAGATATTCCGAGTACTCTGAATATTCCGAACACTCTGAGTACTCCGATAAATTAAAGGATACCGAGGTGCTGATCATCGATTGCTTCGGTCTGCTTTCGAGCATCTATCATTATGGCGGTGTGGCTTACGTGGGTGGTGGCTTCGGTGTCGGCATCCACAATCTCCTGGAGGCAGCCGTCTGGGATGTACCAGTGTTCTTCGGACCTAATAATGAGCGTTTCCAGGAAGCCCAGGCCTTGAAGCAGAGCGGTGGTTTTGAGATCACCTGTTACGAGGATTTCGAACAACAGATGAACCGTTTCATCGCTGATGAAACATATCTCAAGGCCCAAGGCCAGTTGGCCGGACAGTATGTCAAGGGAAAGGCAGGCGCTACTTGGCAGATATTGTCTTCAGTCTTCTGACACCCTGGTAACTGACCTGTTCCTGCTTTTCCAGATACTGCATGATGATATCGCTGGTCTCGAGGTTCAGCGTGTGGGCTGAGCCTTCGGGTATCTCACTTGTGGCAGGGATGTAATTGTTGGTTACCACCTTGTATTTCTTCTTCATATTCAGTTCCTTACCGTCGAGGGTCAGTAGTTTGACACTCTTGATCTTCTCTGGGAAGTCCTTCTCAAGGGTAATCTCACACTGCATGCCACCGACGTATGGAAAACTGTGAAGTGTGTTGTGGCAGTAGGTCAGCATCATCCGGACAATCTCGTTACCGGTCAGTTCCAGTATGACCGCGTGGTTGTCGAAGGGGTCCATCTCCAGCACATCGCGCACGGTGATGTCACCTTGGGGAAGGGCGTCGATACGCACACCGCCCGGATTTTCGATGGCGATTTCAGATCCCGTCTCTGCCATAAAGGCGTCACACATCATACACCCCAGTTCCTCGCGGGTCTCGAATGGCGTGTCGGCCACGGCCAGCACACGGCGCAGGGTGGGGTTGTCATTATAGAACCGGATCATCTCCTCAACCACTCTCACGGATTTGGGGTATTTTCTCACGTCGATGTATTCTGCTTTCTTGTCAACCACCTTGCCGTCTTCCACGGTGAGGGTGATATAGGTCACACGGTGCAGCTTATTTCTGTTCTGGGTGATCAGTACACCGTTCTTCACTTCTTTTCCCGTGAGCTGCGTATGGGTATGGCCACCGATAATCAGATCCAGCCAGGGGAACTTCTCCGCCATCTTGATATCGTCGGGATAACCCAGATGCGACAGCAGGATGGTGACATCACATTCCTTACTGAATTGTTCGTATTGGGGGATGATTTCCTCGGCGGGTTTGAAGCTGATGCCGTCCAGGTTGTCGGGATGGGTACTGGGTATGCCGGCAGGACTCAGTTGGATGCAACCGATGACGCCCACCTTCAGGCCCTCTACGTCGAACACCTGAGTGGGTACCAGCTTGATACCGGAGGAGTCGGAGGGAAAGGCGTTGGCACAGATGTATCTGAAGTTCGACAGACCGATCAGTCGCTTCAGCGAATGCACGTCGAATTCATGGTTGCCTAAGGTGGAACCATTGAATCCCACCTGGTTCATCAGAGCCACCATTGGGTAGGCGGGGAGGATATATTTGTCGTTGATGGGATTACCGGTACGGTTGTCGCCTGCCGAGAAAATCAGCAGTGAGGGGTCGATTGTGCGGAGACTGTCGGCCAGTGCCGCTAATTGGGGGAACACCTCAATCTGGGCGTGCATGTCATTGACTGCAAGAATATGAATATCACGTTTTTCTGCATGAACAACAATGGCCAGCATAAATACCAGCCATGACAAAGCTGTTTTCTTCATCTTCGAATTACGTTAAAATTACTAATCTGGCTGCAAAATTACAAAAAAAATATGAACTATGTATGAAGAACACTAAACTTTTTCGTATCTTTGCCGTCCAAAAAGAGTAAACGTTTATAAGAAATAATAAAATGAAGAAGTATTTTATCATCTTAATAGCTGCCGTGGCCTTGATGAGTGCCGGCAAGCAGGATAGTGCCATCACCAAGGAAAACGGCTCTGTTATTGTCAACACCACCACCATCGCCAAGGATGTGGAGGGCTATAATGGTCCTGTGCCCTTGAAGATCTATATCAAGAAGAATAAGATTGAGAAGATCGAGGTGCTCAAGAACCAGGAGACGCCGAAGTATCTAGCACAGGTGAAGAAAGCCATGCTGAATGCCTGGGACGGTCTGACCATCAAGGCTGCCAAGGCCAAGAAGGTGGATGCTGTCACGGGAGCTACCTTTACTTCCGAAGCCCTTATTGAGAATGTGAAGCAGGGCCTCGACTATTACGAGAAGAATAAATAAAAATCTCCACGCTGTTGACGATATTCTGCCACAGGATATAGCAGCCTGGACCTACTGACGATAATGGGTTCAGGTAGGCGGTGGAGAGCCAGATGGCAAAGGCCGTATTCTTCTGACCGAGGGCCTGACCCGCTTCCTGCGTATGGTCGAAATAGTGGCCGATGAATCGTCCGACAGCAAACTGCACCACGCACATCAGTAGTCCCAGAAAGGCAATGGCCATCAACAGTACGATGGTGGTTTGGGCATTGACGATGTTCTTCACCGTGGTACCCGTTACAATCATCAGCGAACAGGCCCAGAGGTAATAGCTCAGGTCTCTTACGCTGATGATTTTCTTGTGTAGGCGATGCATGTAGTGCTTCACAATATAGGCCAGGAACATGGGCAGGATCAGCACGATAAACACCTCATGCAGAATTTTGATAAAGGCCGCCCAGAAAGTGATGTCGGCAGACTTCTCTATCATTGGGAAACACACTGGCACCAGCAGAACGGTAATGAAGTTTGATAGGAAGGTATAGGTGGTCATCTGTTCCAACGATCCGCCTAGTTTTTGGGTGACAACGGCTGCTGCCGTCGCACAGGGACAGATGACACACATCAGAATAGCTTCCATCAGGACGAGGCTGTCGCCCTGCATGTGGAAACCGAGTATCAGTCCCATCAGGGCTCCGATAAATAGCAGTTGGAACACACCCGTCCAGAAATGCCAGCCTACAGGTCGAAGTTTCCGGAAATCCACTTTACAGAAGGTGACGAATAGTACCAGGAACATGAACAGTGGCAGGATGGTGTCGAAGATAGGTCCGAAGAACTCGGCTGCTCCTTCTAACGACGGTGTGAGACCGAAGATAAGGTATACCACCGCCCCGATGCCCATCGCCACCGGCAATGTCCAGTCCTTGATGAATCTGACTACTTTAGCGGTAGCAAATTGTTCACTATTCACTCTTCACTTTTCACTTAGATAATACTTCGAATATGCCACGTAGTGCTCAGCATTATCCGTCTGTCCGGGGCGCACTGGCTTGATGTACTTCGCTGGCACGCCGCCCCAAATTTCGCCGGCAGGAATCTTTGTGTTCTGTAGCACCAATGCTCCGGCAGCCACGATGGAACCTTTGCCAACCTCGCAGCCGTCGAGTAGGGTAGAGCCCATGCCGATAAGGGCGTGGTCATGAATGGTGCAGGCGTGAACGGTCACATTATGTCCGATGGTTACGTAGTTGCCGATATGTGTGGGGCCGGTATCGAAGGTGACATGCACGCAGCTGCCGTCTTGGATGTTCGTGCAGTTGCCGATGGTGATAGGAGCCACGTCGCCACGTACCACCGCATTAAACCATACGGAGCATTCGTCGCCCATCGTCACGTCACCGACAATCGTGGCATTCTCGCTGAAATAGCAGTCTCGCCCCCACTTGGGAGCGAGACCGCGATATGATTTGATCAAAGCCATAATCAATCCGTTAAATCCGTGTAATCCGTTGTTATAAGAATTACAGGTTCGGATTGATTTTGCTCCACTCAGCGATGGGGGGCACGATGTTCAGTGTCACCAGCTCGTCGCGCATCTTGCAGAGGTGCTCATAGCTCTGATCCAACTTGGTGTTCTCCTCAGGTGTACCCTGGGGCACCTCGAACTTAGCCCCCTCGGCAGTCATGGTGGTCTTCATGGCCATCATGATGTGGTCGTACTTGTCGGTCTTCACGTAAGTTCCAACGGGGAAGCGGAAAGGCTCACCACCCATAGCGGCACGGATCATCTCAACAGAGAGATAAGCGGGGCTCTGGAAAGAGCTGCGTCCGCGGAGTTCGATGATCTTGGCACCACCCTTGGTCACGTCGATCTTCATCTGCTCCCACTCCTCAGCGGGGAACTCAGCGGTACCGATGATGTCGGTCAGCTTGCGGCCGGCAATCTCTACGTGACTTCCGAAAACAGCCATCTGCTCACCGTGGCCACCGTAGGTAGCGCAACCGGTGATCTGGTTCTGCATCACACCGAACTTTTTGGCCAGTGCGCTCTGCAGACGGGTTGTGTCGAGACCGGCGAGAGTCGTCACTTGACCGGGTTTCAGACCAGAGTAGAGCAGGGTTACCAGACCTGTTAGGTCGGCGGGGTTGAAGATAATCACCACGTGCTTTACGTCGGGGCAGAACTTCTTGATGTTCTGACCGAGCTCCTCAGCAATCTTACAGTTGCCGGCGAGCAGGTCCTCACGGGTCATACCAGCCTTACGGGGAGCACCACCTGAAGAGATGATGTACTTCGCATTTTTGAAAGCCTCTTCGGCATCGGTGGTAGCCACGATGTTCACATCGTCGAAACCACTCTGGCGCATCTCCTCGGCTACGCCTTCGGGAGAGAATACGTCGTACAGACAGATTTCACTTGTCAGACCCATCATCAAGGCGGTCTGAGCCATGTTTGAACCAATCATACCGGCAGCGCCGACGATGGTCAACTTCTCATTTGTTAATGTTGCCATAATACGTTTATTATTGATTTATCAAAAGTGGTGCAAAGATACACAAAAAAAACCATAGTGTCAACGGATTAACAGAGATTAATATTTCCTGCCGCTGCTTTGCAATATTGATGTGGCAAAATCCCCATCGCAACAGATGCTGCAATAAAAGTGAACGAAAAACATACCATTTTCTTTGAAGTTTCAAAATAATTACTTATCTTTGTACCCATCAAGAATGACTTACGACGACTTTGTGAGAAAGACAGCTTATGAAGAAAAAGGTATATAAGGCTCATATCCTCTATACGAAGGAACAAAGCCATTTTGAAGTGTTAGAGAACGGCTATATCGCCGTTGATGCCGACGGGCGTGTGATGGGGGTGGCGGCAGACCTGTCATCACTGGACTGTGCGAATGCAGAGGTCACGGATTTTGGTGACTCTCTGCTGATTCCTGCCATGAATGATCTGCATGTGCATGCCCCGCAGTATCGCAATCAGGGAATTGCGATGGATCTGGAACTGCTGCCGTGGCTTCAGAATTACACCTTTCCCGAGGAAATGAAATATGCTGATTCAGGCTATGCTGAGCGGATGTATCGTCGTTTTGTCCACGACCTGTGGCGTTTCGGTACCATGCGGGCCTGTGTGTTTGCTACGATTCATACGGATAGCACCCGTCTGTTGATGCAGCTCTTCCAAGAGGTAGGAATGGGTGCGCTGGTGGGCAAGGTTGCCATGAACCGCAACTGTCCGGAAGGACTTTCGGAATCAGTCGAGGAAATGATACAGGGGTCAGCGGCCCTAATTGCTGAGTATAACAAGGCGGGCGCATTGGTGCGTCCGATTGTCACACCCCGTTTCGTGCCGTCGTGTACCTCGGAGATGCTCCGCGCCTGTGGCGAACTGGCTGCCAAGTACCAGTTGCCAGTGCAGTCTCATCTCTCTGAGAACATGGATGAGATAGCCATGGTGGCTGCGTTGGAGCCGGATAGCACTTGCTATGGCGATGCCTACGACCGCTATGGTCTATTCGGTCAGACCCCCACTGTGATGGCCCACTGTGTTTGGACTGAAGGCGAAGAGCTGGAGCTGATGAAGCGTCGTGGTGTGATGGTGGCCCACTGTCCTACGTCGAACCTGAATTTAGCCTCCGGTCTGGCACCTGTCCGCACATTTATCGAAGCGGGTATTCCCGTGGGCCTAGGCAGTGACATCAGCGGCGGCCACGACCTGAACATCTTCCGGATGATGGTCTATGCCATCCAGGTCAGTAAGATGTGCTATCAGCAGAACCATGACCGGAAGTTCCTCTCGCTGTCAGAGGCTTTCTGGATAGCCACGAAGTCGGCAGGCAGTTTCTTCGGTCGTGTCGGGAGCTTCGAACCCGGTTATGAGTTTGATGCGCTCGTCATCAACGACAGTGACCTGAATCACGACCATTATTCGCTGCTTCACCGTCTGGAGAGATACATCTATCTTGGTGATGACCGTCAGATCGTGCACCGCTTCTGTCGTGGACAGGAAATCACGGAACCCACAATTTAATTCACATAAGCACGGCGTTATGAATAAGTCAGGAATAATCAGTCAGCGATTACAGGATTTACGGGAGGTGATGCAGCGGGAGCATCTGGCAGCATTCATCTTCCCAAGTACAGACCCTCATCAGAGTGAGTATGTGGCCGACCATTGGAAAGGACGGGAGTTTATCTCGGGCTTCGACGGTTCGGCGGGTACGGCGGTGGTCACGATGACCTCGGCGGCCCTCTGGACCGACTCGCGTTATTTCCTGGCAGCTGAGGAACAGTTGAAGGGCACGGAATATCAGTTGATGAAACTGAAGATCGAAGGTACACCCACTATTGCGGAATGGATCGGTCATGAATGCGGGGCAGGTGCAGAGGTGGGCATTGACGGCTGGTGCTGCTCTGCCAGCGATGTGAAGGATCTGATTGCTGATCTCCGCAAACAGGGTGGCATCACGCTCCGTACAAACTTCGACCCCCTGAAGCTGATCTGGCAGAATCGTCCGGACATCCCGGAGAATCCGGTGGAGATATATCCGTTGGAATATGCAGGTGAGAGCACACACGACAAGATAGCCCGTATCCGTCAGGCGTTGCGTGAAACGCATGCCGATGGTATGTTGATGACGGCCCTCGACGATATTGCCTGGACGCTGAATCTGCGTGGCTCTGATGTGCATTGCAATCCTGTCTTTGTCAGTTATCTTCTTCTTTCCTCGAAGGATGTTACCCTATATATTAATAAGGTGAAACTATCCCCGGAAGTCGTGGCTTATCTGAAAGCAGAGGGGGTAGGGGTTGCGCCCTACGAGGATATCAGCAAGGGGCTGAAAGACTACTTTGAGTATAATATCCTGCTCGATCCCCACGAAGTGAACTATGCCCTTTATAAATCAGCTGTTCGGGAGGTTGTGGAAGAGGAGTCGCCCGTGAAACGGATGAAGACCGTCAAGAATGAAAGGGAAATCGCGGGTTTTAGGTCGGCGATGCTGAAAGACGGCATCGCGATGGTGAAATTTCTGAAGTGGCTCTCTGAATACTCAGAATGCTCGGAGTATTCAGAAATATCAGTCTCTGATAAGCTCGAAGCGCTTCGCGCGGAGCAGCCGCTCTTTAGGGGTATCAGTTTCGATACTATCGCCGGCTATCAGGCTCATGGGGCCATCGTGCATTATGAGGCTACCCCCGAGACCGACATCCCCCTCAAACATGAGGGTTTCCTTTTGCTCGACAGCGGGGCTCAATACCTCGACGGTACCACCGACATCACCCGTACCATCGCCCTCGGTCCGCTGACAGAGGAACAGAAGCGGGTCTATACCCTGGTGCTGAAAGGTCATATCCAGATAGAACTCTGTAAGTTCCCCTCCGGTGCCAGTGGTACCCAACTTGACGTCCTCGCCCGTGAGGCTCTGTGGCGCGAGGGTTTGAACTATCTGCATGGTACCGGTCATGGCGTGGGCAACTATTTGAATGTGCATGAAGGCCCCCATCAGATCCGTATGGAATGGAAACCCGCCCCATTGGTGGCAGGCATGACCGTCACCGACGAGCCCGGCATCTATCTCGCTGGAAAGTTCGGTGTGCGCATCGAGAATACGCTGCTCGTCATCCCTTACAAAGAGACCGAGTTCGGCCAGTTCCTGCAGTTCGAATCGCTCACGCTCTGTCCCATCGACAAGTCGCCCATTATCGCCGACATGCTTCTCCCGGAAGAGCTCTCTTGGCTCAACGCCTATCACCAGCGTGTCTTCGACACCCTCTCACCACATCTCTCCCCCTCCGAATCCACTTGGCTCCGCACTGCCTGCGCGCCACTTACATAGTATCTATATGAATAAAAACAAGTACCCCCATCTTACAAGCCCTATCCAGTTGGGCAAAGTGATATTCCGTAATCGTATGTTCTCTGCACCCATGGGTGCGACAGACATCACTGCTGACTGCTGTCCGGGTCCCCGCACGCAAGGTTTCTATGAACTTCGTGCCAAGGGTGGTGCGGCAGCCGTTACCGTCAGCGAACTCGTGGTTCATCCTGAAACCGACGGCAGCCACATGCTTCACCTCGACCTTGAAACGGTGGGCTGCCTGGCTGCCCATACCTTCGTGGCCGATGCCATCCGTCGGCATGGGGCTGTGCCAAGCATCGAACTGTCGCACTCTGGCCAGTATGCCGGCACGTATATGTCGGACAAGAACAAGAAGGCCAGCCTGAACCAATGGGGACCCAGCGACGGTACGCGTCCCGACGGCCGTCCAGTAAAGGCGCTCTCGAAAGAACAGATTGCCGACATCGTGAAGACCTACGGCGAGAAGGCTGCGCTCTGTAAGCGTGCCGGCTACGAGATGATTATGGTGCACGCGGGTCACGGCTGGTTATTGCACCAGTTCCTCTCGCCCTATTTGAATCATCGTACTGACGAATATGGAGGCTCATTAGAGAACCGCATCCGTATCGTCCGTGAGGTGCTCGCCTCAGTACGCAATGCCGTGGGACTTGGTTTCCCCGTCGAGGTGCGTCTCAGTGGCAGCGAACTATTTGATGGTGGCTATGGCATCGAGGATGGCATCAAGATTGCGCAGGCCGTAGAAGAGTATGTCGACCTGATCCACGTCTCAGCGGGTTCCTATCAGTTCGGCTTTTTCAACACCACGCCGCCGATGTTCGATGAACACGGCGTGAACGTATGGTTGGCTGCTGAAATCAAGAAACACGTCAGCAAACCTGTGGCCACGATTGGTGCACTCAGCGATCCTGAGCAGATGGAGCGTATCATCGCTGAGGGAAAGGCTGATGTGGTGTATATGGCCCGCCAGTTGCTGGCCGATCCGTTCCATCCGCAGAAGGTGATGGCCGGAAAGGAAGACCGCATCGTGAAGTGTCTGCGTTGCTACACTTGTATGGCAGAGCGCCCTGTGACCTTCACCCGCCGTTGTGCCGTCAATCCGTTGATTGGTCGTGAAATTGAGGGTATGGAGGTCCTGCCTGCCCGTCAGAGCAAGAAGGTGATGGTGGTGGGTGCCGGTGTTGCCGGACTCAAGGCTGCCATTACGGCTGCTCAGCGCGGCCACAAGGTGATTCTCTGCGAGAAGACGGACAAAGTAGGCGGTATCCTGAAGTCAGAACAGGCGCTGCCGTTCAAGTATGAGATGTATGAGCTGGGGGTTGTTCTGGAGCGTCAGGCTAAGGACGAGGGCGTGGAGATTCGTCTGAACACCACTGTTACGCCTGAGTATGTGACCCAGGAGGGCGTCGATGCGCTCATTCTGGCTGTCGGTTCCACGCCGCTTGTTCCGCCCATCCCCGGTATCGATGGTGATAACGTGATCATCGTCAATGACTATTATCTGAATAAGGAAAAGGTCGCTGATAGTGTGGTAGTTTTGGGTGGTGGTCTTGCTGGCTGCGAGTGTGCCATCCATCTGGGTATGGAAGGCAAGAAGGTGGAACTTGTTGAGATGCGCGAAACCCTTGCTGCCGACTGCAACATCCGCCAGCGTCCCATCCTGATGCGTAAGGTGGCGGAGTTCTCAACGGCTCATACCGAATATACCGGTCAGAAGATTACTGCCGATGGTGTCGTCTGCAAGGATAAGGACGGCAACGAGATGCTCGTTCCTGGCAAGACGGTCATCTGCGCCCTTGGCCAGCGTGCCAACCGTGCCGATGTGGAAGCCCTTCGTGGATGTGCCCCGTTTGTCCGTGAGGTAGGCGACTGCGTCCGTCCCGCCAACATCACCAAGGCCATCTACGAGGCCTATCACGCCGCCTTGGACATTTAGGTTTCTTCTAAAAGTTAAAAAGAAATCCCGTATCGCTTGGTGGTACGGGATTTTTTATTTACTTTTGCAGCGTCATTAGAACTGCATTAAGATAATCAATGAGAAAGTCAGTCTGGATATCACTGCTGGCATGCCTGTTGGCTGTGACACAGGTCTGCGCACAATACGGCCCGCAGCCCAAACGCAAGAAGGTGGCTGTCGTGCTCAGCGGCGGCGGTGCCAAAGGTGTGGCACATATCGGTGCATTGAAAGTCATCGAGGAGGCCGGTATACCCATCGACATTATTACCGGTACGTCGATGGGAAGCATCGTTGGTGGACTCTATTCCATCGGCTACAGGGCTGACGTGCTCGACTCCATTGTCAGGGCTCAGGACTGGAACACGCTGTTGCTCGATCGTGAGGACCTAAGTCTGCAACGTATCGCCGAGCGTGAGAAACAGAACACCTATATGATATCCACCGGCATCACGTTGAAAAAGAACAAGGGACTGTCGGCTACTGGTGGCATCATCAAAGGCAAGAACCTGCACGGGTTGTTTGAACGCCTCACTTCAGGCTATAGTGACTCCATCGACTTCAACACACTGCCCATTCCCTTTGCCTGTGTTGCGACGGATATGGTGACCTTTACCGAGCATGTGTTCCATAGCGGTGTACTGCCACAGGCCATGCGGGCCTCGATGGCCATCCCGGCTGTCTTCACACCGGTGAGGATCAATGGCATGGTGCTTGTCGATGGTGGTATGCGTAATAATTATCCTGCCGATGTGGCCCGTGAGATGGGAGCCGACATCATTATCGGCGTGGCGGTGCCCGATGAGGACAAGACGGCCGAGGATCTGGGCTCGACAACGAGTATCTTGAAGCGGATTGTAGACTACAATACCAAGAATAAGTATGATGAGAACGTGAGTATTACCGATGTGTATATCCCGGTGAATACCCATAATTACAGTGCCGCCAGTTTCAATGCTACCGCCATCGATACACTCATCCGCCGTGGTGAGGAGGCTGCCAGAGAACATTGGGACGATCTGATAGCACTCCGTCAGCGCATCGGAAACTACAAACCCAAACCACAGGTACCCGTTGTACTCCTGTCGCCTGACTCGGTCGAAATCACGAGCGTGGAGTTTGTCAACGTCTCGCCCATCGACGAGAAATATATCCGTGCCAAGTTCCATTTGCGGGCGAACGACCAGTTGAACTCCCGTCAGGCAGAACTCATCACGACGGCCATGCGGGTAGACCTTTTCTATCAGGAACCGTCGTTTCACCTGTCGAAGACCGACGATGGCGTGAAGGCCGTGTTCACGGGTGGTCCGAAGAAGGCTTCGCAATTGAATCTCGGTGTACGTTTCGATACGGAGGAGATGGTGGCTATGCAGGTGAATGCCGACATCCCTATGCGACGGGCCCTGATGACCGACATCGACTTGACCTTGCGCCTGGGTATGAGGATCATGGCCCGCTTGGACGTGGCTTTCTATCCCGGTCATCTGATGCGTCCGACACTGTCGTATATCTTCCACCGTGATGAGATCAATATCTATGAGAAGGGTGAGAAGGACTATAATTTCTCCTATAACCAACATGCGGCGGAGTTGGCGGTGCTCAACTTCAATGTGCGTAACTTCACTATCACCGGCGGTATCCGCTGGGACTATTATCACTTCCCGCATGTGCTGAAGGGACAGGACCGTCAGCCCACAGGAGGCTCGTTTAAGGACGACCATTTCTTCAGCTATTACGGTCGTTTGGACTATAACTCCGAGAACGACTGGTATTTCCCAGCCCGAGGTTCGAAACTCCATGCGCAGTATGTCTACTATACCGACGACTTTGCCGGACTGAAGGGCAAGGCAGGCATGCACGATGTGAGTGCCATGTGGCGGAAGTCGTTCACCATGGGAGAACGCTTCACCCTCCAACCAATGTTCTATGGTCGTATGCTCTTTGGTAGTGAACGCCCCGGTATACTGGGTAATATGATCGGTGGTGAATGGTTCGGCCATAAGCTTGCCTGGCAGATGCCCTTTGCCGGTGTCAACTATCTCGAGCATGTGGATCCTTATTTCGTGGCCACACAGTTACAGGCCCAACAGCGCTTGGGCAAAAGCAATTATGTGCTGTTGAGGGTGGCTGCCGCGCAACAGGCAGAGGACATTGAAGATATGCTCGACCGCAGCACACTGCTCGGTTCGTCGCTGTCATACTATTACAATACGATGTTCGGTCCGATTGGTGCATCGGTAGGCTACTCCAATAAGACCAAAGAACCCTATTTCTACATCAATTTGGGCTATGTGTTCTGATATTTTTGCCTTTTCATTAATAAAATTAGTCTAAAAACTTGGTGGTTTCGCAAAAAAGTAGTAATTTTGCACCCGCTTTTCGTGGCACCTGTGTCCGAAGCGTTAAGTTTAACATAAAATTTTAAAACAAAAAGACAAATGATTATTGTACCAGTAAAAGAAGGCGAGAACATCGAGAAGGCCCTCAAGAAGTTTAAGAGAAAGTTTGAAAAGACAGGTGTGGTGAAGGAACTCCGTCGCCGTCAGCAGTTCGACAAACCTTCTGTGCTTAAGCGTCTTAAGATGGAACACGCCATCTACGTACAGCAGTTGCGCACGAACGAGGAATAATAAAGTTCCTTAAAAATTTGGTAGTTTCGAATTTTTTCCGTAAATTCGTAGCCGAAAAGGATGATAGTGTCCTTTGAAGGCAAAAGAATGATAAATCAGTTTCTGAACTACCTGCGCTACGAGCGGAACCATTCCGCGCAGACTGTGCAGACATACGAGGAGGCTTTAAGCGAGTTCGAATCGTATATCATACTTAAGGATAGCGGACTCTCGCTGGCAACGGCAGATACCGATCTCATCCGCGATTGGATGGAGAGTCTGATGGATAAAGGAAACACTGCGTCAACCATTAACAAAAAGTTGAGCGCACTGCGTTCCTTTTATCGCTTTGCCCTTAAGCGGAAGCTGGTGGAGCGCGATCCGGCCCATTGCGTGACTGGCCCCAAAAAGTCGAAACCCCTGCCGCAATTTCTCCGTGAAGGAGAGATGGACAGGCTGCTCGATGACTTGGAATGGGATGACAGTTTCTCGAGCGTGCGCGCGCGTACCATAATTATATTATTTTATGAGGCTGGACTCCGGCGCTCCGAGCTGATCGGACTGAACGATGAGGATGTGGATTTCGGCATCGGACAGTTGAAAGTGACGGGTAAGCGCAATAAGCAGCGCATCATTCCCTTCGGTGAGGAATTGGCCGCGGTGCTCCATCACTATCAGTCGGTGCGCGATGCCCAGTTCGGAAGTGGCAGCAAGGCCCTTTTCCTGAACGATAAGGGTGAGCGGATAGCCGAAAAGCAGGTATACCTGCTCGTGCGGAAGTATCTGTCGGCTGTCACCTCACTGAAGAAAAGGTCGCCGCATGTGCTTCGTCATACCTTTGCCACAGCTATGCTGAACAACGGTGCCGGGCTTGAGGAAATCAAGAACCTGTTGGGTCATGAGAGCGTCAGTACGACAGAAATTTACACCCACACCACGTTTGAGCAGTTGAAACGAGTTTATAAAGAGGCTCACCCTAGAGCCTGATCCTAATTAATAACTATCTTAAAACAGGAGGTAACTATGGAGATTAAGATTAAGTCGATTCATTTCGACACTACCGAGAAGTTGCAGGCATTCATCGAAAAGAAGATTGCCAAGTTGGAAAAATCTTTTGAGGATATACAGAAAGTAGAGGTGCAGTTGAAAGTAGAGAAGCCCGCTACTGCCGACAACAAGACTGTGAGCCTGTCGGTAGCGGTGCCCGGAAATACGCTGTTCGTGGAGAAGACCAGTGACACTTTTGAGGAAAGTACCGATCTCTGCGTGGATTCTATGCGTAATCAACTACAGAAATTCAAGGAAAAATTAAGGGATAGATAAAAAAATCCCAGAAAAGTTTTGGTAATTCAAAAATTAGTAGTAACTTTGCAGCCGTTTTCCGACAGGTCGTAAATCTGAAACAGAGAGCGGCTGCTTAGAAACGCCTCTTTAGCTCAGTTGGCCAGAGCACGTGATTTGTAATCTCGGGGTCG
>JAEEGG010006120.1_pt1 | contig 28301 bp, 36 predicted proteins | sample 9134161 | NCBI WGS metagenome assembly JAEEGG01 (sample SAMN16246543, study PRJNA631951) | gut metagenome | biome: gut microbiome; feature: rumen; material: CR-attached | host: Bos | place: Iran: Karaj | collected 2018-10 | reverse complement strand
CGATATTGAGGTCTCTGCCGGTGAGTTCTTCGACCGCTTTGACCAGGTTCATGGCATTGATGCCGTATTTTTCCATCAGATACATCTTGGATGCGCCGTGCGCATAGCCTTTCAGACCGATCTTGATCAGTCTCTTGCCTAAGCCGTGTTCTGCCATCAGATCGGCTGTTGCGGAGCCTAAGCCGCCGATATCGAGATGGTTCTCAATGGTGACGACACCGTATTTGGCTTTGGCGATCGCATCGACGATAGTCGGATCGGAGAACGGCTTGAGGGTCGTGACATGCATGTGGCTGACGGAGATGCCTCTTTCCTTTAAGACAGCGGTCGCACGCATAGCTTCCTCGGTGCAGATCGAAGAGGAAAGGATGACGACATCATCGCCTTCGGAGAGGACTCTCGCCCTGTTGAAGATGACAGGCTCATCGGCCGGGAACAGACGCGGAACTTCTTTTCTCAGCTGTCTGATGTAGACCGGTCCGTTGTAGTCATAGGCCATATCCAGGATATAGTCGATATCGGTCGCATCGCCGACATCGAAGATCGCCATGTTCGGAACGGATCTCATGACGGCGACGTCATTGATGGACTGGTGGGAAACACCGCCCGGTGTCGTGATGCCCGGAACGAATCCGACGAATACGACCGGCAGGTTGGGATATGCAACTGACATTTCCACCTGGTCGAGGACTCTTCTGTACTCGAATACCGCAAAGGTATGGATGAAGGGTCTGTATCCTTCTCTGGCAAGGCCGGCAGCCCATGAGGTCATGTTCTGTTCGGCGATACCCATCGTAAAGTAGCGGTCGGGATACATCGCTCTGAATTTCTTGACTTCGCAGGATGTGCCTAAGTCAGCTGAAAGTACGACCAGTTCGGGATGTTCTTCCGCAAGGCGGAGAATATTTTTTTCGTGAGTGTTGACTTCGATTTTCATTTGATCTCCTCCTTACATCTCATCATATATCTTCTGGTATTCTTCTCTTTCGTCGGCAGAGATCCTGACGAAGTGAAGGAACGGCCAGCGTTTTTCAAGAGGTTTGATGCCTGTGTAACCGAGCGTTCTGCCGATGACGACCAGCGGTTTGTCCTTGTGCGGTGTCTTGAAGGCATTGCAGAAAGCATCGATGTCATGTCCGTTGACAGAAACGCATTCCGCACCGAAGGACTTGAAGCGTTCGATCAGCGGCTCTTCCGTCATCTGGTCTTCGATCTTGCCTTCGACCTGCTGGCCGTTGGCGTCGATGACGATGATCAGGTTGTCAAGTTTGTAGTGGCTGGCGGCCTGGATGCATTCCCAGGTCTGGCCTTCCTGAAGCTCGCCGTCTCCCAGCATGACGAAGCACTTGCCGGTGTCGCCTCTTCTTTTTCTGGCATGGGCCGTACCGCCGGCGATGGAGATCGTCTGTCCGAGTGATCCGGCCGTGTTCTCAAAGCCCGGAGAGTGCTCGGCACCGATCATTTCCATGTTCCAGCCGTCGACATTGAACTTGTCCATGCAGTCCGGAGAAATACGTCCGGTCGCAGCCAGTGCGCAATAGATGACTGAAGCATAGTGGCAGCAGGAAACAAAGAATCTGTCCTTGTCCGGAGCCGGTGCGCCGTTGTACATCATGCCTTTGGGGTAGTCCATGTTGTCGGGTCCCGGAACGCCGGGGAACGGGATCGGTTCCCACAGGCCTTCAGAAGGTCCCAGATTCATGACGTTGGTGTAGAGTGAAGCTACGATTTCAGCAGAAGAGCATGCCTGAGCGAGGTAGCATCCGCCCGATTTTAAAGCGATCCCGAGGATCTGCTTACGGATGGAGTTAGCGATCGCCTGGATCTCTTCTTTCGAATAGATTTTTTTATCCATCAAAACCTCCCTTTCTGATTTTATGAATGAATACTATATTCTTATTTTCATTATTGTGAATTTATGAACAAATGTCAATCCAACTTTTACATTCGTAAAAAGAAAAGGCTTACATTTTTTTATTGACGCAAAAAAATATAGTTCATATAATTAATTTAGAACGTATTTTTTGATGTTTTTGGGAAAATTTACAATAGAACAGAAGGGTAGAAAATGAAAGCTGTAGTAAAGACTGAAAGCGGATATGACCATATGGAATATATGGATATCCCCGAGCCTGAAGCGACAGGTGATCTGGTCAAGATCAAGATCGCTTATTCGGGGATCTGCGGCACGGATCTTCATGCGTTCAAAGGCACATATGCCAGCACGAAACCGCCCGTTGTACTGGGACATGAATTCTCGGGCATCGTCGTCGATGTCGGACCTGATGTGAAGAACGTCAAGGTCGGTGACCGTGTCACTTCCGAGACGACCTTCAAGACCTGCGGTGTCTGTCCGATGTGCTTAAGCAAGGACTACAACCTCTGCGGAAACAGACAGGGTCTGGGAACACAGATCAACGGTTCGATGGCGGAATATCTGGTATCGAGAGAAGAGTCTGTTCATGTGCTGCCCGATAATGTATCTCTCTTGAGTGCTTCCCTGACGGAGCCTCTGGCCTGCGGTGTCCATTCGGTCATCGAAAAGGGTCAGGTACAGCCGGGCGATATCTGTGTGGTATTCGGTGCCGGAGCCATCGGCCAGATGGTTTCCCAGGTCGCCAAGTCTCAGGGTGCGACGGTCATCGTTGCCGGACTGACACAGGATGCGGAGCGTTTCAAGCTCGCCCTGGCTGCCGGAGCCGACCGCTGCGTCGATCAGATGCAGGAGGATCTCAAGGCTATCGTCATGGAGATGACGAACAACGTCGGTGCCGACAAGTGCTTTGAGTGTTCGGGTGCTGTTCCGGCATTGAACAAGGCGCTGGAGATCGTCAGAAGAAAAGGCACGGTCGTCCAGATGGGCGTCTTCGCCAATTCCCATGAATCGATCTGGACCGATCTGATCTTACACAGGGAGATCGTCTATGTCGGTTCAAGATCACAGAAGCCTTCTTCCTGGAAAAAGGCGATCGAACTGATGAGAGACGGAACCGTCGTTCCGGAAAAGATAGCGACATACCTCACTCCGCTGGAAAACTGGAGAGAGGGTTTCGATAAGATGATCGCCGGGGAAGTCACCAAAGGCATCATCGTGCTGGATGATTCATTGAAATAAAAAAAGAAGTGATCCTCACTTCTTGAATTCCAGCAGTTTCAGAGCCAGCGGCTCATCGACGATCAGGATATCGGCGAAGCCTCCGTTGAGGACGGCCAGTGTCGATTCCGCCTTCTCGGCCGTGGCGTTGAGCACGATGGACAGAGGCACCTTCTTCACGACATCCAGCGGTGTCGAGATCAGGTAGATATCCTCACAGGTGATTTCTTCTCCGTTGATGTCGATGAATCTGCCGGAGAAGGAAGCGGCAGCGCCTTTGTTTAAGAAGCTTTCAACATTGTAGCTGTCGAAGTATCCTGACTGGCGCACCGAGTTCTTCCTGTCATCGAAAGAGCCGATGCCGTTGATGCAGATGTCGACATGGCTGGCCTTGTCAAGAGAATCCCTGATCATGGGCTCGTTGATGAGGTAATTATAGATCTCCTTTCCCTTCACGAATACCGGCGTATTGATGGAGGAATAGGTACCGTGCAGTTTTCTGGCAAGACGCTGTGCGGTGGAGAACCCGTCGATGGCGGGATTGCCCATGGTCATGCAGCCGACCATCTGGGCGACATTGATATCCTCGAACATGCCCGGTTCGACGGCGTCGACGACAGCGTTGACGGCCCGTCCCCAGGTGACACCCAGTGTCATCCCGGGTTGCAGGTATGCGGAAAGGATATCGGCTGCCGCTTTGCCGCAGAGATCGATCGATTTGTCGAAGTCGTATGCAGCATCTATGACGATCGCATCCCTGAGGTCATATGCTTTGCGTAAGCGCTTGGATAGTTTGTTGTTCTTGGAAACGGAAGTTTCAATGACGATCTTCACGACACCCTGTTTCTTGGCATCTTCAATGAGTCTTGAAACAGTCGGACGGGATGCTCCGATGATGGAGCCGATCTCCTGCTGGGAGAGTCCCCGTTCGTAGTAGAGTTCGGCAACATATTCCATTAGCTTGTCGTTTCTGTTCATAACAACATTATATACATAAAGGAGGATATTATGGTAAGTCAGGAATTTACGGTCAAAAACCCGACAGGTATTCATGCCAGACCGGCATCGATGCTGGTGCAGCTGTGCAACAAACTCAGCGACAATATATCGATCGTCACCGATTCAGGCAAGACTGTCAATCCGAAAGCCATCCTTTCTGTACTGATGGGCGGCATGTCCAAGGGTACGAAGATCACGGTCACTGCGGAAGGCGAAACGGAAGAAGAATCCCTGAAGCAGGTCATGGAACTTCTGGAGAGTTTCACGGAATAAAGGAGAGAAGATGGATCAGGCAATTTACAGAGAATTGATCATGGTAGGCGTCGATGCCAAGGACAGCGAGGACGCGATCAGACAGGTCGGAACGCTGTTTGAGAAGTACGGGTTCGTCAAGGATACCTATGTCGATGCCGTAGTGGAAAGGGAAAAGGTCTTTGCGACAGGCCTGGAGTTCCCGGGCATTTCCATCGCCATGCCTCACACCGCTATCGTTCCTGTCACCAAGCCGGGCGTTACGGTCGCCAAGCTGGCACATCCGGTCGAGTTCGAGCACATGGGCGAACCGGGCAGGAAGGTACAGGCGGAAATGCTGTTTATGATGGCGATTGTTAATCCGGAAGACCAGATCGGTACTATAATGAAAGTACTAGGTGTTTTCCAGAATGAGGAGGCCATGGAGGCCTTCAAGAAGGCCGAGACCGAAGATGAGGTCTATGAGGTCGCAAAACAATATATCGGTTAGTACTCTGGGTCTATTCAGAGTGTTAATAAATTCAAAGGAGGTAATATTATGAAAAACTGCACAGTTGTCACTGTATGCGGATCCGGTGTTGTTACGTCTTCGATGATTGCATTGAAGATCAAGGAACAGCTCAGAGACAAAGGCTGGGATGCTACGATGTATGAAGCAAGCCCTGTATCTCTTGAGTCTGTCATTACAGGTAAAGACATCGATGTGATCGTTTGTGCATCTCCCGTCACTGCAGACCTCGGCATTCCCAAAGTAAAGGGAATGGGCATGGTTACCGGCATGGGCGAAGAGAAGGTCATCAACGAGATCATCGCTGTTCTTGAAGAAAAACACAAAGATTAATCTGTCATTCTTCTTGCGTTTACCAAATCTGATCCAACAGGATCAAACCAGGTTTATTTCTTTAAAAAGGGGGAAAATATTTTGGAAGCTTTTTTAAACACATTGTCTAGTATTTTCGGTGCTTTCGGTTCAGGCATCATCATTCCTATCATCTTATTCGTTCTGTCTAAGGCTATGGGAGTCGATACCAAGAAGGCATTCAACTCGGCATTACTGTGTGGTGTTGGTCTGACAGGTTTCAACCTCGTCATCAACTCTTATTCAGGCGTTATCGCACCGGTTGTTCAGTCAATGGTCGATAATACCGGCATCAAACTGTCCACCATCGATACCGGCTGGCAGTCAACTTCTATCATCGCTTACTCTACAACTGTAGGCGTCCTGTTCATTGGTGTTGCTATTGCTTTACAGCTGATCCTCTTCTTCGTAGGATTCACCGATGTCTTCATGGCATCCGACCTCTGGAACAACTATTCATTCATGGTCTGGGGTTCAATGCTGTATGCTCTTACCAAGAACATGCTTCTGGCTATGGCTCTGATGGTATGCCAGCTGTTCTACATCCTGCTCTTCTCTGAGATGTGCGCATTAAGATGGGGCACATACTATGAGTATGACGGATGCTGTATGACAGCTCCTCACCACCTCGAATCATTCCCGTTCACCGTTCTTATGGACTGGATTCTGACCAAGTTAGGTTTCAACAAGATCAAGATCAATGCTGCTGCTCTGCAGAAGAAGCTCGGTCTGCTTGGCGAACCGATGATGATCGGTCTCTTTGTCGGTCTTCTGATCGGTTTACTCGGCGAATGGCCTTTCCTGTTCGGTGAGAATGCTCTGAATGCCTGGGGTACTGCTTTAGGCGTAGCTATCAACACTGCTGCCATCATGGCTGTCTTCCCGAAGGTTGCTGCTATCTTTGCTTCAGCATTTACTTCAATGTCAGATGCTTACAAGTCAAAGGCTGCTGCTTCCGCAAAGGAACGCCGCTGGTTCCTGTCAGTCAACGATGCCTGCGGTTATGGTGAAACCAACACGCTGGTCACCGGTGTCTTACTGATCCCGATCATGCTGTTCCTTTCATTCATCCTTCCGGGCAACAACGTTCTGCCGATGGCTGACCTCTGCGCATTACCTTACATGGTCGAAGTATTCGTATGTGTATCCAACGGTAATATCGCTAAATCAGTCGTCATGGGTGCTATCTGGTTCTCTATCGGTCTGATCCTCTTCTCTCAGCTTGCTCCTACATTCACGGAAGTCGCTGTCGGAACCGGTCAGTTCTCTGTTCCTGAAGGCGCTCTGAACGTATGCTCATTCGGTATCGTCTGCCACCCGTTCATGATCGTATTATTCTATGCGTTCTACAAAGGCGGCATCGTCGCTATCGCTGCAGCAGTAGCTATCTACGTAGCTCTGTATCTCTGGTTCAGAGCTAACAAACAGAAAGTTTACGATTATCTAGAGAATAACGCTGCTGCTTACGCAAAAGAAGCATAAGCTGTTATTATCCTGGTAAACACAAGAGTGATATAAGGGCTATTGGCTATTTATAGCCAATAGCCTTTTTAAAGAAAGGCTATATTTGTTATGTTGAAAGAACTAACGCTCAATCCCCAGAACATCCTGCTGATCACCGATGCCAATGTCGACATCGAGGTCATGATCGATGCCGTGAAAAAAAGCAAGATCAACTGCGGCAAGATCGATACATTGTTTTTCGGTCCTGAAAACAAGGAAGACTTTCCCGAACTGCAGCTCAAGATAGAGACCGGACATCCCGAGGATGTCGAGATCCCTCAGCAAGCTTATGAACTGATCAGGGACGCCGATGTACTGATGGTACACTTCTGCCCGGTTCCCGAAAAACTGATCGAAAAGGCAGAACACCTGAAACTGATTATGACAAACCGCGGCGGTGTCGAACACATCAATGTCGATGCAGCCACTTCAAGAAACATTCCGGTCGTCAACTGTATCCGCAACGCCGATTCCGTCGGAGAGTTCGTGATCGGACTGATGATAGATCTGACAAGAGACATCACTCTGTCTCACAACCTTCTGCAGGAAGGCAAATGGAAGAGGGAATACTACAACTCTTCGATTCAGAAAACGCTGGGCAATTCCAAGGTCGGTGTCATCGGCATGGGCAATATCGGCTGTGTCGTCGTGAAGAAACTGCTGGCCTTAGGCGTCCATACCATGGTATATGATCAATTCGTCACCTATGATTCTTTAGTGAAAAAAGGATTAGGCGATGTGGAATATGTCACGGACCTGGATTATCTGTTAGGTACGGCAGACATCGTTTCCCTGCACTTAAGATATGTTCCAGCCACAGAAAAGTGGTTCCGACTGGAACATTTCAAGAAGATGAGGAAGGATGCCTATTTCATCAACTCCGCCAGAGGCGGTATACTGGATTATGAAGCACTGGTCGAGGCGCTCGATCAGGGTCTGATCAAGGGCGCTGCCCTGGATGTCTTTGACAGGGAGCCGCTGGGCGAGGATTATCCGCTTTTGCACAGGGAGAACGTCTTACTGACATCGCATCTGGCAGGCACGACTCTGGATTCGATCGCTCTGTCACCTTATATCCTGGCAAGGGATATCGATGAGATCATCGAAAAGGGCGTCACCGACAGGATCGTCAACTTCAGAAAGATCACGATAGAGTAATAACAAGGGGGAAGAAACATGTTACTGCGAGAAGAAAGAGAAGAGATCGTCAAATACGGCAAGATCATGGTCGACCGTCAGCTGACGGTAGGAACCTTCGGAAACATTTCCGTATACAACAGGGAACTGGATCTGTTTGCGATCACACCGTCCGGATTTGATTACTACAAGACTTCACCGGAAGACTGTGTCATTTTAAGACCGGACGGAACCATCGTCGAAGGCGACAAGAAACCGTCCAGCGAAGTCGATATGCACAGGATCTTCTATCAGAGGAAGAACAACATCAATGCCGTCGTCCATACCCACTCGGTCTATGCGACGACCCTGGCATGTCTGGGCTGGAGCGTTCCGCAGCTGCATTATCTGGTGGCTTACTCCGGAAGCGAAGTGCCTTACATTCCTTATGTCCAGTTCGGCACCTATGATCTGGCAGAAGCTGCCATCAATGCGATGGGCGACAACAGAGCCTGCATCTTAGGCAACCACGGTTTGCTTTCTACAGGAAAGACACTGTCCTATGCGATGGACGTTGCCGAACAGATCGAGTTCTGCTGCCATCTCTACTACAACTGCCGTGTTGCGGGAAGAGAGCCTATCCTGCTGACTGACGAGGAGATGGATGTCGTCAGAGCCGGCTTCGGAGATTACAGGAAGAAATAATGAAGTGCGTTTACTGCGGAAAAGAGTATACGGAAGGCGGCAGCAAGATCAGCGTATCCAACGGTACGTTTGATGTCTGTTCCAATGAATGTAAGAAACAGGTCAGAGACTACCTGGAGAAAGACATGCAGTACAAGAACAGGAGCTACATCATGATCTTCTGCGGAAGCATCGGTTTCATCCTGTCCACCTTCGTGTTTTCCGGAACTTACAAACTGGTGCCGATGTATCTGGGCATGATCATCGCGGGTATCGCCCTGGTCTTGTATCCCTACATCTTCCAGAGTTTCATCACCTTCACCAGATATCCGATCAGGAAAGCTGACACAGCCGTCAGGATCGTCGGCGGGCTCATCATAGTCATATCACTGGCTTTTCTGGCGATGACCTTTGGAGGCCACTCATGAACCGCATGGATCTGCTGGTATTCATCGGTGTTGTACTTGCTGATGTCGTTTTATTGGCTGAACTGCTTTTCTTCATCTGCCGGAGGTCTGTCTCCAACAAACTGATACAGGCGGCCTTTGAAGGTGACGAGGAACAGTTTGAAGCGATCAGAAAAACAGTCGTTGCAAAAACGCTGAATGACTTCGATGTCGAACTGATCCGCTACAATGTCGCCGAGATCAGAAGAGACTACGACAGGATGGATGCGTCGATCAGAAGATTCAGCGAGATGGATCTCAAGGATTCACAGAAGAAAAAGATCTATCCCAAGATCTTCTACTACTACATCGACCGCAACAGGAAGCAGGATGCCAAAGAGTATTACGAAAAGCTCTCTGCCTTCAATGTCTATCAGAACAAGAAAGATATCGACATGACCTATGATGCCTACATCAGGGGAGGCCATCAGTATCTGGATGAAGCTCTGGCTTCGCTGAAAAGGACTTCCAGGGAAGATCTTCCTGCCAGGGAGAAACTGATCGCCAAAATGTATGAAAACAAAGGCATCCAGCAGGAAGCAAAGAAGTACTACAATCTCGCAGATCAGCATAAAGCAAAACTGCTCAAGAAATAGGATAAGACGGTGCACACCGTCTTTTCTTTAACTGATACAATATAGAGTATATGAAGCTGGAGATCAAGAAGGCAGGCATCAACGGCGAAGGGATCGGTTTCTACAAAAGAACACCGGTTTTCGTCGAGGGCTGTTTCCCCGGGGAAACAGTAGAATGTGACATCGTCGATGAAGGAAGACACTGCCGAGGGACTCTGAAAAAAATCTGTCAGAAAAGTCCTGACCGTATCCGGTCAGTATGTCGGCACGACAGAAAATGCGGAGGCTGTACGCTGATCGCTTTGAACTACGAAGGACAGCTGAAGATCAAGAAACAGCTGCTGCAGGATGCTTTGTATAAATATGCATCCTATGAAGATGAGATCGATGAGATCGTTCCCAGTGAGAAACTTTTCGGTTACCGCAACAAGTGCAATCTTCCCGTCATTGAACATAACGGCAGACTCGTCAGCGCCTTATACAAACAGGGTTCCAATCATCCGGCGCTGATCGAAGACTGTCCCGTTCATGATGAGCGGATCGAAGAAATCAGGAAACAGATCTTAAAGGTTTTAAACAGACATCATTGTCATGCCTATGTCCATAAGCAGAAAAGCGGCATCCGGCAGCTGGTGATCAGAGGATTTGAGGATCAGTATCAGACTGTCATCATCACAGGCAACGATGATATCTCAGAACTGATCGATGATCTCAAACAGATCAGAGGTTTATGCAGCATCTGTCAGGGCATCAACACCCACAAGAATCCTGTACAGCTGATGCCGGAACACCTGAAGCTCTTATACGGAAACGGAAAGATCGAAACAGATGCCGGAGGATACAGACTGCGCTTAAGTCCGCAGGCTTTCTTTCAGCTCAACAAGGATCAGGCGGAAAGGATCTATCATGATGTTTCCGATCTGATCGAAGGAAAGAAATCACTGATCGTGGAAGCTTACTGCGGTATCGGTGCGATCTCTCTTTACCTTCACGACAAGGCGGAGAGACTGATCGGTATCGAGGTGATCGACAGGGCCGTGAAGGATGCCAGAGAGAATGCGAAGATCAATCATTTCAATCATCTAGCATTTGTCTGTGACGATGCATCCAAAGCTTTGAGGAAGATCGCAAAGAAAGAAACGATCGATGTCCTGGTTGTGGATCCGCCCCGCAGCGGACTGGATGAGGAAATGCTGGAAACGCTGCTGAAGACAAAGATCTCTCAGATCATCTACGTCTCCTGCAATCCTTCCACTCTTGGAAAGGACCTTGGAGTCCTGCAGGAGAAGTATCACATCGATCATATCGGAGGCTATGACATGTTTCCGAACACCCCTTTGGTGGAGGCTGTGTGTCTGCTTACAAGAAGCAGGAAGAAGAAACACAACAGAGGAATGACATCTATGAAACAGATCTTTGAATCAGAAAACATCAGCTATGTCGAAGTATCGGAAACCCTGGTCAGGGATTATCTTGATATGGTGAATGATTATGAGAACGTCAACAGGTTCATCGGCAGCATGAACAAATCATATACAGAGCAACAGGAAAGACAGTGGGTACAGAAGAAACTGGATGAGAAAGCTGTCGTCTTTTCCATGATCGATAAGAAAAACGGCGAATTCATCGGCAACATCGAAATGATGGATATCCATGATTCTGAAGGCGAACTCGGGATCGCCATCACCGCAAAGAAACAGGAATCCGGATTCGGGACCGAAGCGGTTTCGGCCATGACGGATTACGGACTGAATCAGCTGGGACTGAAAAGAGTCTGTCTGAGAGCCAAGCCTTATAATAACAGGGCGATCCACGTCTATGAGAAATGCGGATTCCGTGAATATGGCCGTACCGACGAACATGTCTATATGGAATATGTCCCGGGCCTCAGGACTTTCTGATCTATGAAAACATTTTATACAAGCGACAGAAACAAGTGGCGGAACTATCTTGAGAAACACTTTGCAACGGAAAAGGAGATCTGGTTCGTATTTCCGATGAAGGGATCCGGGGAAGAGAGCCTGTCATATAATGACGCAGTAGAGGAAGCGCTGTGTTTCGGCTGGATCGATTCCACAATCAGACATACCGATGAATTCCATCGGGCACAGCGTTTCACACCCAGAAGAAAAGGAAGCCCCTATTCCCAGCCTAACATTGAAAGACTGATCTGGCTGGATAGTCAGGGACTGATCCATCCCAGCGTCAGGGAACAGATCCTTCCGGTGATCGAAGCGCCGTTTGAATTTTCCGGGGATATCATCGATGTACTGAAACAGGATGATATCGTATGGGAAAATTATCAGAAGTTCTCGGAGCCTTATAAACGTATCCGTGTAGCTTATATCGAAGCTGCCAGAAAACGCCCGGAAGAATTTCAAAAGAGATTGAACAGTTTCATTGAAAAAACACGAAAAGGAAAACTGATCAGAGGATACGGCGGGATCGAGAAATATTATCAGTAGTCTGAATGAAGGTATGATTGATGATTGAATATAAAGAATTTGGATCTGAACGGATCGATGAAGTATATCGGATCTATGAAGAGAGTCAATGGAACGAATATCTGAAAGACAGGGACAGACTGGTCCGGGCTTTTGATCATTCCCAGTTTATTCTCGGTGCTTTTGATGAGGACAGACTGGTCGGTTTTGTGAGATGTGTCGGTGACAGCGAATTCATCCTTTATGTACAGGACCTTGTCGTGAGACCTGCGTATCAGAGACAGGGCATCGGCAGGGAACTGATGAGAAGAACTTCGGAAAAGTATCCCGACGCCAGACAGTTTCTGCTGATCACGGACGAGGGCGATGAAGTGTCCAATGCGTTTTATCAGAGTATCGGAATGACGAAGGATCTCGGTGAATATCCGATCAGTCATTATTTCCGCAGACTGAAGAAAGAATGAAGACGATGAAGACGATCGATATCATCGGCAACAATTATTACGGCTCCTGGAACCGCATCAGAAGAGCCTGCAGATCCATCATCATTCAGAATGGAAAGATCCTTTTGACACATATGAAGAAACATGATGTGTGGATGCTTCCGGGAGGAGGCGCGGAAGAAAACGAGACCGAGAGACAATGTGTCATCCGGGAGACGGCTGAAGAGACAGGCTATCTGATCATGCCTTCGGATTGTCTTCTGGAGATCGATGAATATTATGAAAACTGGAAATATGTGACATATTATTTTTCAGGAGAGATCATCGCCGTTTCCGGCAGCAGACTGACGGAAGTTGAAAAAAGAGCCGGAATGGAATCAGCGTGGATCTCTGTGTCTGAATGTATGGAGATCTTCTCAAAACACAATGATTATGCGCAGACGGATGAAGTGAAACGCGGCATCTATGAACGCGAATGTATGGCTTTGAAGGAAATACTTGGATCAGGATATGAAAACAGAGAATAAGAAGATCATCGTGCTGGGCTGTCCCGGAAGCGGAAAGAGCACATTTTCAAAAAGACTGCACGCTTTGACTCAAATGCCTCTTTATCATCTGGATCAGATCTGGTGGAAGCCTGACAGAACAAACATCAGCAGAGATGAGTTTGATGAAAGGCTGAAAGAGATCCTGGATCAGGATGAATGGATCATAGACGGCAGCTACAGCAGGACCTACGAACCAAGGATCAGGGCCTGTGATACGATCATCATCCTGGATCTTGATGAAGAGGTCTGCATGGAAGGGATCAGAAAACGTGTCGGAATCGTGCGTAGCGATATCCCCTGGACAGAAGAAGAACTGGATCCGGAGCTTTTGAAACAGGTTAAGAAATACAAATCAGAAGACCGGGTGAAACTGATGGATCTGTTAAAGAAATATCCTGACAGAAAGGTCATCATGTTCAAGACCCGCGAAGAGGCAGAAGCGTATCTTGATTCATTGAGCGATCATTCCTTTTTCTCATTGAGAGAAAAGCCCGAACTGAAGGAAGCGGCAGCAGAATGGTTTCATCAGAAATGGGGCGTGGAAAAAGAAGCATATCTTGAATGCATGGATACCTATCTGGATCAGGAAACGGAATATGGCTGGTATCTGTGCACGGAAGGTGACAGGATCATCAGCGGACTGGGCGTCATCGACAATGATTTTCATGACCGGAAAGATCTGAGCCCGAACATCTGTGCGGTATATACGGAAAAGGAATACCGGGGAATGGGCATTGCCGGTCGTCTGCTGAATCTGGCTGTTGAGGATCTGAGGGCAAAAGGGATCACGCCTGTTTACCTGGTCACAGACCATACAGGTTTCTATGAGAGATACGGCTGGGAATTCTTCTGTATGGTGCAGGGGGACGGAGAACCTGATCAGAGCAGACTGTATATTCACAGGTGATTTGCATATTTTATAAAATGAAAATGTGCAAAAATTGCATGTGACGAAGGGCCAAATGAAAGCAAATATCCGAACATTCAGCAAAAACGATCTGGATCCGTTGTATCAGCTTCTTTCCGATGAAGAAGTCATGCGCTATCTGGAGCCTCCGTTTTCCTATGAGAAGACGAAGGAATTTCTGGATGCGGCAGGTCTTTCGGATCCGCCTAAGATTTATGCCGTTGATGATGAAAACGGTGACTTTATCGGCTATGTGATCTGTCACGATTATGAGGAAGACAGTATGGAGATCGGCTGGGTGCTCAGAAGAGATATCTGGGGAAAGGGTCTTGCCGGAGAACTCACCGGACAGCTGATCGAAATGATTCACAGCAGGCAGAAAGCCGTGATCATTGAATGTGCTCCTGAGCAAAGCATCACAAAACATATTGCGGAAGCATTTGGTTTTGCTTACTGCGGTAAAAGGGATGGCTGTGATGTGTATCGGCTGGACGTGACCGACAATAACGGATAGTGAGTAGATAGGCAGAAAGGGAAAACAAACAGAAAAAGAAAATGAAAACAGAAAAGAAACTGAGATTACATAAAATAATGAAACTGATCGTATTGTTGTGTTTTGTTCTGGCGCTGTGCGGTTTTCTGTTTTTCAAACTGAACTACCACAGGATCAATTTCACTGACGGCGATATTACAAAGTGTCCGAAATACGCAAGAACAGGAGAAATAGTGGAAGTGGAAACGGTATGGGTAACAGACGCTTATCTGGAACTCTACGTCGACGGTCAGGAGATCGAGCCTATCATGGAGGGACTGTATCGTTTTGAAATGCCGGATCATGATGTGTTTCTCAAGACAAATACCGTTGCGAATTTCACTGGTGAAACACCGGACGGACCGATCTATTTTGAGATCAGAACGCCTGTCAAAGCGATCTATGACCGCATGTGGGAATACGGTGATACAGCCGAAACGGAGGACCCGGAGATCATCGATGAGATTGTGGAAGCCTTGAGGATCATCACCATCTCTTCAAAATCAGTAGATTATTCCGTTGAAGATTTTACGGATGTCGTCAGACTGGTCTTCGAAGACGGCAGCGAAGAGACTTATGTGTTTGAAGAGTACTACTATGTCTCTCCGCTGGATCAGAAGCATTATCTTGTCACACAGGGACTGGACCGTTTAAGGAACGTTCTTGATTATATGATGGAAAACAGGTAGATGATAAAGAATGCCGTGATCAGAAAAATCAGAACAGAAGAAAGCCAGGAAGCCCTGGCTTTGGTGTGGAGAGTGTTTCAGGAATATGAAGCGCCCGATTATAGCAGGGAAGGCGTGGAAGAGTTTTATCAGAGCATCCATGATGAAGCGTTCCTGGATCAGCTTGACTGGAACGGCGCCTTTCTGGATGACGGGCTCATCGGTGTGATCGCGACAAGAAACAAAGGGAAACATATCGCCTTGTTTTTTGTAGATGGAAGATATCAGGGACAGGGGATCGGCAGAAAACTGTTTGAAAGTGTGAAGATTGATCACATGACGGTCAATTCTTCGCCCTATGCATTGAAGATCTACCGGAAACTGGGTTTTACAGAAACGGATGAGGAACGATCGGTAAACGGACTGAGATTCATTCCGATGGAACTGAAATAATATAATTATTACAGAAACATGACATACAGCTGTCATGTTTCTTTTGTTATGATTAAGATGATGAAAACAGACAGACTGATCGGCATCTTATCGGTATTGCTGCAGAAGGAAAGCGTAACTGCGCCGGAACTGGCACAGCAGTTTGAAGTCTCGCGCAGGACCATCAACAGAGACATCGATGCCCTGTGTATGGCCGGCATTCCCATAAGGACTGCACAGGGATACAAGGGCGGCATCTCCATCATGGACGGTTACCGCATGGACCGCACGATCCTGACTTCAAAAGACATGCAGATGATACTGGCGGGACTCAGAGGTCTGGACAGCGTCAGCGGCAGCGCTTATTACTCGCAGCTGATGGAGAAGATACAGGCCGGTTCTTCGCAATACATGAATGGCCACGACAGCATGCTGATCGACCTGTCGTCCTGGTATAAGGAAACACTGGCTCCAAAGATTGGGATCATACAGAGCGCGATCGAAAACAGACATCTGCTTTCTTTCCGCTACTTCGCTCCCGGAAAGGAGAGCGAAAGAAAGATCGAACCTTACTATCTGGTCTTTCACTGGTCGAACTGGTATGTCTGGGGCTGGTGCAGCGACAGGAACGATTACCGTCTCTTCAAGCTGCAGCGCATGGATCGGCTGAAGGAAACGGAAACTGTGTTTGTCTGCAGGGAGGTGCCTTTGCCCGATCTGTCACAGGAGAAGGTATTCCCGAAAGGGATCAGAACGAAAATACTGTTTGATGAGGATGTGAAATGGCGGCTGGTGGAAGAATTCGGACCGGACTGTTTTACATTGAACGAAGACGGACGGCTTCTGTTTGAAAGCGGTGAGATGGACATAGAGAATCTGTGCAGCTGGATCATGACATTCGGAAGTAAGGCTGAAGTCCTTGAACCTGAAGAGCTGAGAGATCTCTTAAGAGACAACGCAGAAAAGCTGCTGAAAATCTATGGGAAGGAGTAATATATGGCATTTGATTTCAAGAAAGAATACAAAGAGTTTTATCTGCCCGGAAACAAGCCTTCCATCGTGAGTGTTCCCAAGATGAACTACATCGCCGTGAGAGGAAGCGGAGATCCCAATGAAGAAGCCGGGGAATACAAACAGGCAATCGGTCTGTTATATGGAATCGCATTTACGATCAAAATGAGCAAGAAGACAGATCACAGGATCGACGGCTATTTTGACTATGTGGTACCACCTCTGGAAGGTTTCTGGTGGCAGGAAGAAACGGAAGGCATCGATTATTCCCGCAAGAAGGATTTCAAGTGGATCTCGATCATCCGTCTGCCGGATTTTGTGACGAAAGAAGATTTTGACTGGGCTGTGAAAGAAGCGACAGTAAAGAAGAAACAGGATTTTTCAAAAGCGGAATTCTTTTCTTATGATGAAGGGCTCTGCGTTCAGTGCATGCATATCGGATCCTATGATGATGAACCGGCAACGGTCAGGCTGATGGATGAGTATATTGAAAAACTGGGTTATGAGAACGACATCAGCGATAAAAGATTTCATCATGAGATCTATCTGAGCGATGCCAGAAAAACGGTGCCGGAAAAACTCAAGACCGTCATCAGACATCCGATCAGAAAGAAAGGCTGAAGATGCATTTTGTAAACACAAAAGGGATCCTGTTTCCTAATGAAGGTTTTTACGGCATGAATCTGTATCGGGGCTGCAGCCACGGCTGTATCTACTGCGACAGCCGCAGCAAGTGTTATCATTTCACGCATCCTTTTGAGGATATCGAAGTGAAACAGAATGCACCGGAGCTTCTGGAAAAGGCATTGAAGTCGAAAAGGAAGAAATGTATGATCGGTACCGGTGCAATGTCCGATCCTTATATGCATTGTGAACAGCAGCTTCGGCTGACCAGGAGTTGTCTGGAGATCATTGAGAAATACGGGTTCGGTGTGACACTGCAGACAAAATCCGACCGCATCATGGACGATATCGATCTGCTGGACAGGATCAATCAGAAAAGCAGAGCTGTCGTTCAGATGACGCTGACGACATACGACGACGATCTGTGCCAAATTCTGGAGCCCAACGTATGCAACACAAAAAGAAGGATCGAAGTGCTCAAGGAGATGAGAGACAGAGGCATCGATACGATCGTATGGCTTGCGCCGATCCTGCCCTTCATCAACGACAGCAAAGAGAATGTGGAAGCCATACTGAAGGCCTGTATTGAAAGCGACGTGAAAGGTATCATCTGTTTCGGGATGGGACTGACGCTGCGTGAAGGAAACAGGGAATACTACTATGCGGCACTGGACAGACATTTCCCGGGACTGAAGGAGAAATATATCCAAAGATACGGTGATTCCTATATGGTGCCAAGCCCGAATGAGAAGCCGCTGATGGAACTCTTCCATCAGACCTGCGAAGAAAACGGACTGTTTCACACAATGAAGGACTGTTTCGCCTTCCTTGCGCAGTTTCCGGACAAGCAGGAACAGATCAGCCTGTTTTGAATGAGAGAAACATTTCTCTTACAATGGAATGTGAAATAAAAGACGGAGAAAGAACATGATTCGCAAGATGACGATCGATGATTATGAAAAAGTATATGCCTTATGGATGTCCTGCAAGGGAATGGGTCTCAATGATGTGGATGACACCAGGGAAGGCATCGGGAAATTTCTGAAACGCAATCCGGATACCTGTTTCGTGAATGATGATGACGGAAGGATCACGGGAGTGATCCTGGCCGGCAACGACGGACGAAGAGGTTTCATCTATCACACGGCTGTGGACCCGGAATACCGGCGTCAGGGGATCGGAACCCGGCTGGCTGATGCGGCTTTGAGTGCACTGAAGGAACTCGGCATCAACAAGGTCGCTATGGTCGTCTTCAAACGGAATGAGGACGGCAATGCGTTCTGGGAAGCGGAAGGTTTTACTGTCAGAGAGGACCTCAATTACCGCAACAAGGCTCTTGCGAAGATCGTCCGCATGGATACCTGACGGAGAAAGAAGATGACAAGAGAAGAAAGAATCCGACATTATGAAGAGATCTTTGATGAAGCGGAAAGTCTGCTGAAACAGATGGAAGAGGATCTGACTGTTTGGAAGAAGCTGAAGGAAGATCTTAAGATTCTGGATGAATACTATACAGGAAAAAACTGGAAAAAGGATTATGAAGCAGATGAGGCAGGAAAACTGCCTGCCGATCTCAAAAGAGGTGTCCTGTCTGAAGACGGGATCTATGATCTGCTGGAAAGATATCGGGATATGAAAGAAGAATATACCGGTCTGATGAAAGGAGAGCAGGGAAATGGATAAACTGTGCTGGATCGTTCTGTCGCTGATCAGGAGGGGATGACATGGAATATATCAGAGTCACAAAAGAAAATTTGGAACAGGAACATATCTGCTGTGCGATCTCAAACAACGATGATGTTCAGGTTTCTTCTAAGAAGGCCTGGCTGAAGGATCGCTTTGATGAAGGCCTGATCTTTCTCAAGAGCGTTGAGCGGGGAAAGTGTTTCATCGAATACATTCCGGCAGAGAATGCCTGGAATCCGATCGATGCGGACGGCTGCATGTATATCGACTGTCTGTGGGTATCCGGTTCCTTTAAGGGGCACGGCTATTCCAGCGATCTGCTGAACGAATGTATCTCCGACAGCAAGGAAAAAGGAAAGAAGGGGCTCTGTGTCCTGTCTTCCGCAAAGAAACGGCCTTTCCTTTCCGATCCGAAGTTTCTGGAATACAAGGGCTTTGAAGTATGTGATGAAGCGGACAACGGGATACAGCTGTGGTATCTGCCTTTTGAAAAAGAAAGTGAAAAACCGAAGTTCAGGGACTGCGCCAGACACCCGCATATTTCTGAAAAGGGATATGTGCTCTACTATACGAGCCAGTGTCCGTTCAACGGGAAGTATGTTCCGCTCTTGAAGAAGTATGCGGAAGAAAAGGGACTTGCATTCAAGACGGTCCACATTCAGAATAAAGAAGAGGCGCAGAATGCACCGACACCGGTCACGACTTATGCGCTCTTCGCTGACGGTGAATATATCAGCAACGAACAGATGAATGAAAAGCGTTTTGAAAAACTGCTGAAAGAAAGAGGGGATCTTTGATGAAAGAGATCAAGGCTGAAAATCCATATATGAATGAAGCGATCAAAGAAGCGCTTGAAGGGATTACTCAGGGTCATGGTGGTCCGTTCGGTGCTGTCGTCGTCAAGGATGATCAGATCATCGGCAAGGGACATAACCGGGTCCTGGGAGATCATGATCCGACCTGTCACGGAGAGGTCGCAGCCATACGCGATGCCTGCAGGAATATAGGTACACACGATCTTTCAGGCTCTGTGATCTATACGACCGGAGAACCCTGTCCGATGTGTCTGTATGCCTGCCTCTGGGCAAATATTGAAAAGATCTATTACGGATGTACGATTGAAGACAATGCCGCGATCGGTTTCCGTGATGAGGAGATGGCGAAGATGATCATGTCCGAAGGTCAGAAAACTGACTATCTGGAATGTATCGACCGGGATGCGTGTCTGGAACTGTTTGATGTCTATATGAATCTGGATCACAAACTTTACTGATCACTTCTGTAACGGAATGTCGAATGAAAGGGACAGGCTGGATAAGCCTGTTTTCTCATGTGTTAAAATGAAGGCGAAAGAGGTGACTTATGATTTACAGTGATTTTCATGGTCTGAAATTATCAAGACTCGGTTTCGGCTGCATGCGTTTTCTCATGAAAGACGGCGAGATCGATCAGGATATTGTGAATGAGATGATAGATCTGGCGATTGAAAAAGGCGTCAATTATTTTGATACGGCTTATCCTTACCTGGAAGGAAAGTCTGAGATCGCTCTGGCTGAAGCGCTGAAGAAGTATCCGCGCGATTCCTATTATCTGGCGGACAAGTTTCCGGGACACTCTTTGCCGGGTCCGGTCGACAACATCGCCCTGTTCAATGTCTCTTTAAAGAAATGTAACACCGATTATTTTGATTTCTATCTGCTGCACAACATCACCGAGTGGTCGGTGAAGATCTACGAGAGCAAAGAGTATCATATCATTGATGATATGCGGAAGATGAAAGAAGAGGGGAAGATCAGACACTTCGGTTTCTCGTTCCACGGCGGACCCGAACTGCTGGAGGATTTCCTGAACAGACATGAGGGCATGTTTGAATTCGTGCAGATCCAGTGCAATTATCTTGACTGGACACTGCAGGATGCCAAACGCAAATATGACATCATCACGAAACACGGACTGGGTGTCTGGATCATGGAACCCTGCCGCGGGGGAAAACTGGCGGTGCTGAATGAAGAAAACTCGAAGAAGCTGAAGGTCTTTGACGAAAATGCGAGCGATGCTTCCTATGCCTTCCGTTTCGTTCAGGGACTGGACAATGTCAAAGTCATCCTCTCGGGCATGAACGAAGTATTCCAGGTAAAAGACAATCTGAAGACGTTTGCAGAATACAAACCGCTGTCAGATGAAGAAATGAAGACACTGTTTGAAATTGCCGAATCACTGAAGAAGGGCGTTTCCTGTACCGGCTGCCGATATTGTTGTCAAGGCTGTCCGATGGGACTGAATATCCCTTATCTGCTGGAGTGCTACAACGACATGAAGTACACTTCCACCCTGACACCCTCTATCAGGCTTGACGGACTGGATGAAGACAAGAAGCCTTCTGCCTGCATCGGCTGCGGTCAGTGTGCGCATGCCTGCCCTCAGCATATCGATGTGCCGACGGTACTTGCGGAACTGAGTGACATGTATCAAAGCGGCCCCAAATGGTCTGAAGCGGTCAAGAGCCGTCATGATGCGATCCGAAGCGATCTGGATATGAAGTAGTATGGCAGTCACATTTGAAGAACTGTTCAATCATAAAAGCGAGATCCGCGACTGCGAGCTTCTGACTTATGAAGCGGGAAAGATCGTTGTCGGTACAAGGGTGAACGAAAGCAACTGCAATCCTTACGGAACGGCTCACGGAGGATATCTGTTTACCTTATGCGACAATACAGCCGGACTGCTTGGATATTCTCTGGGTCATTATGTCGTCACCATGAACAGCAGCATCAGTTTCCTGAAATCGGTGAGATCAGATGTAAAACTGACCGTTACGGCAGAGACCGTACACGACGGCGCTTCCAGCAAGGTCTGTGAAGTTGAAATCAGGGATGAGAATGGATCTCTTATCTGCAAGGCGATGTTCACTTTGTTCCCTGTGAAAAAAATAGAAGAGTAAATCATAATAGTGATAAAATGATTAAGAGGTAAAAAAAGATGAAATTATTGAAAAAATTAGTCGGATTTATTGCACTGGCACTGGTCGTCGGCGGATCATTCGTTTTACTGTGGCAGTATTTCCGTAATAAACAGCTGTTTGTCGTACTTCTTTCCAATTCGATCGTCAAGGGTTCGATCGGTGTCCTGCAGAAGATGGGTATGGCCATCATCGCCATCTTCCTGGGTCTGATCATGTTTGTCCTGTACATGAAGATCGGCTCTGTCGTCAGAAGAAACGAGAGAGAAAAGAGAGAAGCCCTGAAGGTCCAGCAGAAGGAAAACGAAGCTCTGCAGAGACAGCTCAAGAAGGAAGCCGAAGAGGCCAAGGCGGAAGCTGAACAGGCCAAGAAAGAGACCGAACTCATGAAGATGACTTTCATGAGAAAGGAAGAAGAAGCAGAAGGCGAGAATAAAGAAGCGGAATAATCTGTCTGTTTCTGAATAAAAAGATCTGTTAAATGAAACAAAGACAAGGACTCGGAGTCATCTGAGTCCTTTTTATATGTAAGTATCATCCTGCAGGAAATTCATCAGACCATAACAAAAGCAGATCCGTGAACGATCTGCTTTTATGGTTTTTCATCAGATGATGCCTGCCGGGATCAGAGTGACCAGAGCGACGGCAACCAGTGACCACACCGTGATCAGGAATGTCTTCTGTTTTTTAGGTTCCAGATCCGGAACGAAGTTGCTGGCAAGGAAGAAGGGGATGTAGGTCGTGAAGAAGACCGGAATGACGCCCCACCACTTGTAGACCCAGATGAAGGAATGGTTGGATGTTCCTGCCAGGAAGGACTCAAACAGGGCAAAGAGCAGCGCCATGGAGATCGCTCCCATGAGTTTGTTTTTGAAGTTCCTTTCATCCGGAAGCATCTTGAAGGAGATCATGCCTGCCAGGGAAAACATCATCGACAGTTCCCAGCAGACACCGATCAGCAGGATGAATGTCGTTGACGCGTTGCTGACGGTCCAGAGCGGATAGCCGAAGACGTGACGGATGACCGCATTGCCGATCTCGTAGAGCCAGTGGACGCCGTAGAGCGAAAGTCCGGCAACGACCACTTTGTAATTCTTTTTCTGTATCTCGCTCCAGTAAACGTAGAAGATGACAGAAAGGATGAAGATAAATGTCCAGTTGAAGTTTTCAGTGCTTCTGACGATCACCGCATCGACCAGATCTTTGGCTTCCTGCGAGCCGTCGCCCCAGAATACAAACATATTTGCCTCCTATTATTGATTGTTTTTCTTTTATTTCATCATACCATTTCAGTATGTCAGCAGATCATCGCCTTCATCCCTGCAGACATAGAGATCAAGATCGCAGCCTTCGGTTTTATCTTTTACAGTCTGATAAGCAGTCTCGAAAGTGTTGTTGATCAGAGAGACATGTGCCAGCAGGAAGTGCTTCGTTCCTTCCTGATAGAGTCGCAATACCGTAGCGGCGCAGTCATCGTTGGAGAGGTGACCGAATTTGGAAAGGATGCGTTTCTGTAAGAGATAAGGATAGGGCCCTTTTTTCAGCATCTCCACGTCGTGATTGCATTCGATGATGACCACATCGGATCCGATCAGATTGCTGATGATGTCTTCGCTCATCTGACCGCAGTCCGTGACCAGGGAGACTTTCCTTCCTTCAAAGGTAAAGGTGTATCCGCAGGTCCTTACATAGTCATGGGGAACAGAGAATGATGAAACGATCAGTCCCGGAAGGATTTCCGCAGTTTCGTTGATCTTATGAACGATCCTTCTGTTTTCATCGATCTTCCGGATCGGATACATGGCCGACTCATCGCAATAGATATTGCAGCTGCTGTGATTGGCGATCGCCGGTGCTGCCTTGACATGGTCGTTGTGTCCGTGGGTGAGAAAGATCGCTCTGACACTGGAAAGATCCCTGCCGTGTTTCTGCAGCACATCCCTGACTCTGCGGTAGCCGATACCCATGTCGATCAGCAGAGGATAAGCGCCGATCTCAAGATAGATACAGTTGCCTGTGGATCCCGATCCGATGGGAATGATGTTGATCGAACTCATGATTTAATCATAACAGATTGCGGATAAGGCATGAAATTCTCTTTTTCCGGCCGGAAAAGGGAGTTTTCCACAAAAATTATCCACAATTGTGGAAAAAAAGTGAATGATTCGGAAATGCTGCGGGTTTCGAACGGATGAGATAATTAAGACATGGAAAAGGCAAATAGAAATCCCTACAGGGTGATTATGGTTTCACTGATGAAGGAGGGATATTCACAGAGGGAAGCTCTGGGTATCCTGAGTGAAGTGATCGTGGATCAGATCGGCTATGACAAAATGATCGATCACTGGAATGCGGCGCTGGATCTGGCGCAGGATGATCAGATCGATTTCTGATCGGATGAATCGGTATATAACCTGCAGGCTGTTTTCGATATGAGAAAGGAAAACAGGCCGACCGGTACTGTCTTAATGGACAGTACCTTTTTCATATCCGGACATATGCAGGAAGAACTCCAGAAGCTAAGATGAGGATGAGGAAGGTTTCTGCCGGCAGACTCATATTCCCTTTTACTGCCAGATGATTCATACAGATGTGCTCCTCCTTATGTGCCGGCATAGTTCTGATTCATTCCTTTCTCTGACTGCTGTATCATGCAGCAGTCATAAATTGTTCCAATCTTAACTTGTCTGAGACCTGTTAAGAAGATATTATATTGATAGAAAGATCTGATCTTCTGTTTCCGAATCGCAAAGATCTGATCTGCTCCAAATGAAGCTGCTGATATGAGGCAGCTTTTTAATTCAGTTAGAATTCACTTTAATTCACACGGAGTTCAGATTCGACAGTTATCATAAACATGTAAACAATAATTTTTTCATTAAGAAATCCCTTTTCTGAAAACGAAGGAGTCAGCAGGTTGGAGTGCTGGCTTTTTTGTTTGAAGAGTGTGTTATAATTATACCGTAACAGAATACGCCGTAATGAAATACGGTATAGGAGGTCATAATGTTTGTCGGAAGAGAAGAGGAACTGAAGCAGATCAGAAACTGTCTTGAGAAAGATCATCAGAATATCGTGATATACGGTAAGAGGAAAATCGGAAAGACGACACTGATCCTGGAGGCGGCAAAACAAAGCAGGCGCACGCTTCTTTATTATGAGTGCGTCAGAAGTACGATCAGAGAGAATACTGATAATTTTGTTCGTATCGCTTTGAAAGGCCGGTCTTTTCCTTCCTATGTCAGTTTCTCTTCTTTCGAAGAGGTTTTTGACTACATTGACGGCCTTTCTGAAAAGTATCTTGTCGTGATCGATGAATATCCGTATCTGAAAGAGTTTGAGGACTCCGATTATGTTGATTCCTGTTTTCAGAGGATCATTGACAGAAAGTACAGGAACATCGATCTGATCCTGAGCGGTTCCCATATCGGCATGATGAAGCAGCTGCTGGAAGAAAAGAACGCTCTGTTCGGAAGGTTTACCCTGATCATAAAACTGGAAGAACTGGATTATTATGCCTGCCGGGATTTCTATAAAGATCTTCCTGTTTATGATAAGGCGGCTTTTTATTCCGTATTCGGAGGGTCTCCTTTCGTCAATCAGCAGATCGACGGAAACAAAACTCTGAAGCAGAATATCTGCAATATCATACTTGATTTCAGAAGCAGCGTCTTTATCTATCTGAACAATCTTCTTCTCTCTGATTACAGCAGCCGCCTGTATATGGAGAGGATCCTCGCTTATCTTTCCAACGGCAGAAAGAAGTATTCGGAGATCGAAATGGCGGTATATCATGAAAAGAACGGAAATCTGAATAAACAGCTGCTTCCGATGATCGATATGGGACTGGTCAGACGCAATGTTCCGATCAACAGAAGTGATGATAAAAAGAAGATCAGATATGAGATCGGAGACAATCTGCTGCGTTTCTATTATGCCTATCTTTATGAAAACCTCAGCGTTCTGCAGCTGATCGGTCCGGAAGCTTTTTATGAGGAATATATCGGACCGACGATCGGGAACTACATTTCTTACCGTTTCGAATCGATCGGAAAACAGTATTTTTCTCTCTGTGTCAGAAACGGAAAAATGAAGGGGATCAGGAACATCGGAACTTATTATTATGATGATCCGCTCGAAAAAAGAAACGGCGAGTTTGATATCGCTTTGGAAAAGAACAAGGGTTTTGATATCGTTGAAGTCAAATATCTGAAAAACAGACTGGATCGTTCAACAGCAGAGAAAGAGATCGGGCAGATCAGACAGATCTCAGAACTCGATGTTGACAAGATCGGATTCATATCGGTCAGCGGATTTGAAGAAGGGATCAATGCCGATTATCTGATCAGCGGAGAGGATCTGTATCATATCTGATAGATCAAAGAACAGTTTTTAAGAGAAAGCCGGTGAAAAGATCATCGGTTTTTTTGTTGAAATTTCATTTTTGTGAACTGTTGGAATAAGAAATTCACGTATGTTAACCTATATGACAAATATTTTCAAATGTTTATTTCATTTGTAAAAAAGAGTACTAAAATAGGATTTAAGGAAGGTATCAGAGGATACTGATCTGACTGTTTCCCTGATCGGGAAGCAATGATTCCAATGAAAGAACATAAGGATTCATGTGTTTTTCTTATTGCTTCAAAGGAAAAGAGGGCAGGAAAGATCAGGTAGATATTTACCGGATTCGGCGGCGTATGTTTCAATAGGAGGAGCCAGATGATATGCCAAAATTCATTTTCAAACCTTTTTTCCGGAAGATGAAGGAAAAAAGACTTTCTCATGACGACCTGTTCAGGAGTTTTGCTTTTCCGATCTCCAGCATGTACCGGATCAGACATGACCGGAACATTACACTGAGTTCGTTTGTGAGACTGATGTATCTTCTTGACATTACGGATCTGAATGACATCATCGAAATTTTCGATGAAACGGATCAGATGAAACAGATCTGAATGATCCATGAAAACCGGGCAGACGGTCGCGAATCCGGGTCTGTCCGGTTTTTCTGTGTGATGGCACATTTTTTGCATGATCAATGGTTTATCTTTATATCACAGGAGCAAAGGAAACTGATCATGGAAGATAAAAACATTTATATGACGGTCAATCATCTGGGAAATTATGAAAGTATCAGCTTTCTGAAACCCGGAGACAGACTGATCTTAAAAAAAGACAGAAACAATGTCTATGATGACGAGGCGATCGCCGTATATAAAGATCAGGTGAAGTGCGGCTATGTGGCAAACTCGGTCCATTCTGTTGCCAGAGGGACCTGTTCCGCCGGAAGACTGTATGACAGGATCGGTGATGAGAGTGAATGTCTGATCAGATTCATCATGGCAGAAGAAGGAAGTCTGATCGCCCAGCTGGCCGATCAGGGATAAAACAGATCGAAGGCATGGTTTTCCTCCTTTCACGGAGCTGTTGCCAAAGAGGCGACAGCTTTTCTTTTCCGGGCAATGTATAATAGGTATATGCATAGGATTGCTGATGCTTATGGAGGTCATATGCTGAAAAAGAAACTGATCATATCGCCGTTCAATCTTGTGTTCTGGTTCACCTCTCTGTTTTTCGTGGGCGTACTGACTGTCATGACGCTGACCGTAAAGGGCAGAGATATCGGATTCAGAAAGACTTTTTATATCGCGGTATGTCTGCTGAACTGTGTATCTTTCTTCCTCTACAAATATGAATTATCGCGTGATCGGGAGTACGACAAGGAAAGACAGTTCATCGGCGGTTTCAACTGGTGGGGAGAGCTTCCTTTCCATCTGTGCAACATCAATATGACGCTGATGCCTTTGGCAGTCTTTTTCGGTTTCAGGCCGCTGATGAGTTTCTGTTTCTTCATGGGACCTCTGGGCGCTCTGATGGCACTGTTATTGCCTGCGCCGACTTTTGATGAGGCATATCTATTTCTGCCCAGGATCATCGGTTATTACGGTACACACTATATGATCATCGTTGAGGCCATGGCTTTGCTGACGTTCGGTTTTTATTATCCTATTTATTCCGATGTTCCAAAGGCGTTTCTGGCTTTGATCGTAATCTCGCTGCTGGCTCATTGTCTGAATACGGTCATACGCAGAAGAGGCATTTATAATCATGCGAATTACTTCTATACGATGGAAACGGAACAGATACCGGCCTTGGATATGCTGTACCGTTTCATTCCTCATCCGCTGTTTTATGAGTTGCCACTGTTCCCGTTTTCGCTGATCTATATGTATCTGGTCGTATTCTTCTTCGGACTGATCAGAAAATAAAAGCAGGTATCGAATAAGATATCAGAAAAGAAGGAGTGAGCTTAATGCTCACTCCTTTGTTTTTAGGCAACAATGTATTTCATCGGCAGTGACAGATAGTCATCAGGAACGGAATCGGTCAGGACTGTAACGTCTTCCAGTTTCGCAAAGCGGACAGGATTGAGGACATGGAATTTGGAACAGTCGGTGACGATGTAAGGAGTCAGCACATCGCCGCTGCCCGCCGTGGCCATGCCAGGATTGCCCG
>JAEEGG010006113.1_pt1 | contig 28318 bp, 27 predicted proteins | sample 9134161 | NCBI WGS metagenome assembly JAEEGG01 (sample SAMN16246543, study PRJNA631951) | gut metagenome | biome: gut microbiome; feature: rumen; material: CR-attached | host: Bos | place: Iran: Karaj | collected 2018-10 | reverse complement strand
GATTCCAGGATGTCAAGCATCGCCATGGTGAAAAGGCCGTGATGGTTTGAGGTTAGTTCGCTGGCCGTCTGCCCTGCGTCGCAACTCGTCACGACTGCAAGCGTGCCCTCCCCGTCGGAGCGGGGACCGCAGTCATGTATCAGCGATAGGTCGCGCTCCGCGATGCCCTCTGCGCCGCGTGTCGACAGAATGTCCGATTGACAGGCGTCCAGAAGAATGGCCCGATCGAAGTCTCCCGACATCCTGCGTTTGAGCTGGCCCAGCGGAAGCCCGTCGTCCTCATGCTTCACATCCGCGTAGAGATCCTTCGCACAGACTAGCATGTGGTCCTCCCGAACGCAAAAACCATGGCCTGCGAAGAAGAAGAGGAAAAGGTCCCCAGAGCGAAGTTCGGCTGTGAGGCTTCGCACCGAATCGAGCACCTCCTTTTTCCCGGCAGGATTCTGCAACAGCTCGACCCGGTTGTAGCCCGCCGCGTACCGGAAGAATCCGTGCAACGAAACCGCATCGTTCACGGCGCATGAAAGGTTCGGGATGTGGCCATCTACGTAGTTGTCTACCCCCACGAATAGTGCGTGTCGTTTCATGGGAAAAGTATAGCATACCGGTCTTATGGCATGCAAACCATCATACCAGAAGGTGGTTTCACAAGGTAATGGTACACAATAGGGGTAAGGCCATTTTTGAGGCTAAAGTGAGGCTGAGGCGTTTTCGGCTTTTTGATGGTTAAAAACTGCGTTTGACCGCATGAATAAAGGGCGAAACGCCTTTCAAGGTGTCTGCGATAGGGGTAAAGTGGTTAGTATACTTTTTACCCCTTGTCACAAAGCAAATGCAAAAAAGGGGTAAAAAAGGGGTAAAGAGGTTGACGGCGTGTAATACTGACTTTGACCGCATGGGCAAAGGGCGAACGGCCTTTTTCGCTTCTACGCGCTTCTACGCGCTTCTACGCGCTCTAGCCTTACAAGCATACCCTCAAGCGCAAGCAACGCGAAATAAAGGCCGTCTGGCGGCTAATGCGGCGCATTGGAGAGTAGTGCAAGCAGTTTCGGCAAGTAACCGAAAGCCGCAAGAACCAATTGCGAGACAACCAAGCGTATAAGCCAAGTGGAATTGCCCTTGATTGTGGCAACGGATTCTTTGAGGTTCGTTAAATCGGTTTCAAGTTTGGTACACCGTGCAATCAAAGAGGGCGTCCCGTTGCCGACAAAGACGGCCTTGGAAAGTGTCTTGATTTCCTCTTTCAAGTTTTCGATTTCGCTTTCGACATTCATGGTTTCAAATCCTCTGATTTAGCATGGAAAGAACAAATTCATACACGGATTTGGCCGTTGGGATTTCATCATCTGTCGCCAGGCTTGTCAAACTCGAAATAACGGCGCTTTTGTTGACCTTGTCTTCAATTTCGGCAATAATATCTTCAACCAGGCTTGCGTCGACCTTTTCCGAAATCTGATTGTGTAAGGAATACTCTACATCCTGGATGAATCCCACGGCCGTTTCCGCCCCCAAAACCTGTGAATCAGTAACGCCGGCGATTGAGGTGGCAATGTCCATTTTGCGCAATACTTCGCTTGAAAGCTCGGCTACGGTACTTGAATCGGCCTTGTTTGCAACCTCGGCGGCGAGGTCATCAACCGTCTCGGCGTCGGCTTTCAGCGTGTCCAAATCCCTCAATGATTCTGCAAGGCTTCGCATACCGTCTTCAATGTCTGCGACATCCGAGGAAAGCGAAGAAAGGCCGCTTTCAAATTCCGCCGAAAGGCTTGATTCACAAGCGGAAATTGCCGCTTGCATTTCGGCCTCTGAAACAAACTCAAACGGCTTTGGCACCGGTGTCAATTCGGACGGAAACGGCGTCGAAATAACGGCTATATTGCCGCGCGTGATTGTGTCGCCGGTTTCTGTGTTGACTATCATCGCCCCAACCGATTTCGACGCATTGGCCGGGATGTTTCGAAAGTAAGTCGCAAATTCATTGGTTGCCGTGTTGATTGTGCTTTCCCAAACATTAGCATTTTCGGTTGCAGAAAATGCCGCCGATTCTGAAAGGGCGCTCTTGTCGAATCCAAACAAGACAAGTTTATGCTTTGACGCTACCGCTTCCCCGGCATCAATGGCAAGCCGAATGTTTACACTTTCGCCGCTGAATAAAGGCCCGTCGGCCTCAAGTATGCGGTTGCAGATTTTCAGATTGAGAATTTCATTGTTCATCTTTTTTTGCCCTCTTAATAATATGTTCTAAAGACAACGCCGGATTTGACTGCGATTTTCTCATCAAGGGAAGATGAAGCTTCTTCAATTTGCGCCGAAAGTGAAGAGGAAACTTCTTCCAGCTCGTTGGATGTTGCGTAATGGTAAGTTTGTGGTACTGGTATCAACTCATTTGGAAACGGCGTCGAAATAACAAGCAGATTGCCGCGCGCTATGATGTCGGCGGTATCGACATTGACAACCATGCAGCCAACTTGCTTGCTTGCGTTTGGCTCTATGTCTGCGAAGTATGCCGACATTTGGTTTGTTGCGGTATTGAGGTTCGCGGCCCAAACCTCTTCATCTTCCGCCGTGAATAAATCGGATTCCGCAAGCGCCGTCTTGTCATCGGCAAACAAGACAAGTTTGTGCTTGCTTGCGTCCGCGTCGGCGGCATCAATCGCAAGTTTAACGCCGATTGTCTCGCCGCTGAAAATCGGCGAAAGCGGCATCAAAATTCGGTTTCTAATTCTGATTGTCAAGACTTCATTTTTCATGCTTCAATTCTTCCCTATAATTTGCGCCGAATATCTAAAACTTATGAATTGCCGATAATGCGTTTCAGATTTTCCACTCTTGCGCGTTGGCTTGCGGCAATTGATTCAAGTCTCGCCGCCTCCGCAGACAATGCCGCCGCGTCTCGTCTCAAGTCCGCTATATCGCTTTGCCATTGCGTGAGGCTTTCGGCGTGTTGCCTTAGATTTGTTTCAAGAATGTCTATGTTTGCGCGAAGATTTGTTTTCAAGTCTGCAAGGGCGGTTTCCACCTCTGTAAACGGCGAAGAGAAAACGCGCGAATGCAAGGCGCGAACATCCGCCACCAGTTGCGCCAGGGCGTCCGGGTCGGCAAGCCCTTCGACTGAATCAAGGCAAATCCAACCGCCGGTTGAAAGGCCCGCGTATGGGATTTCATCTTGATTGTAGTTCAAGCATCTGTGTTGCCAAGGGTAGCCGGGTACGCTTGCAACCCAATCGGCAACTAGAAAGCAAAGCAAAGATTCTATCACCGGCTTTGCAATGTTTGTGACATCAAAGACAACTTGCTCAAACCATGACTTATCCGGCGAGGCGAATTTGATTTCTTTTGGATGGTCCAAATAGTATGAATCGTTTTCGCCGCTCGGCTTGTAAGTATCATAAACCAAGAAAGAGTAATTGCCGCCAAGAAGCCCTTGCAATGAAAGCGTGATATAGTTGTTATCGGTATTCCATTGGCGCAAAATGTACGCCGGTGCTTGGGTATAGTTTTTGGTATCAATCTGAATAGAGTTGCCGTCACCTTGGCGCAAGAATGCCGCATTGTGATTGCCGTGCGTCAACCTATAGAGTTTGTCGGCGTTTTTGCGTTGGCACTTTATGCTAACGCCGCCGGTGATACTGCAAGTGCCGCGTGAGTTCGTTACATCGCCGCCTTGGGCCGTGAAAGTAAGATAGCAGTAACCTAACGGCAACATTGTATCTTTGATGTATTGCTGAGTAGTCGCCTTGCCGGTGAAATCTGTGTACCCTTTGAAATCTCCATACTGTGATTCACGCTCATCGCTTCCAACTATGCGCGTATGGTAATCAAGCGGCAAGGGCATGACAACTTCAAAGGTCAATTTGTCCGTTGGCGAATCACTCCGTTTCTTGTCGAATATGATTCTCCAGTTTCGGCCCTCGGCGTCGATAGGTTTTTCAATTAAGCATCCGTCGCCCTTGATGTTTGTCAAGATGTCGATGATTCTATTCAGATTGTCAACCGAAAGAACCTTGTTAATGGGGCATCCGTGTTTGAATTTTCGCACAAATTCCATTTAATTCACCCCTTCCAAAATGCTTACTTCCGCCTCAAGTGAAGAGTATTCATTTTGTACCGCCGCAAGCGAAGATGAAGCCGATTCATATTCCGCTTGCGCTTGGATGAATGCGGCGCTTGTGGAAGATTCAGCGGCTTGCAAAGTCGCAAGCAATGATGAACAAATACCCAAATCACCAAGGGCAAGACCGGCCTCTAAGCCTAGTTCTTCAATTGGAGATAGAGACGGCCCCTCTTCGCCGTCCGGGTCGTTTTGCAGATAGTCAAGCCTCGCCTTGACCTCTTGAAGCAAAGTCAAAGCCTCCGTCAAATCCTCCGCCGGTGGAAGGTGGAAGTCGCCCGGATTCTCAATGCCAACCCATTTTGTACCGCCGTCCGGATTCATCAAAGTTTGCGGAATCCCATACCCCGCGAAATAAGAGGCGCTCGGGTACTCTTCAAGCGCCTCTTGCGATAGCGTCGGCATCCAAGGCCAGCCCATGCCAACCATGCATTGCATCATTGCTTCACGCATCCGCGCTTCCCACTCCTCGAAAGTCTCGTCACCTATGGGGACAATTTCGGACGGGTCAAGTTCCGGGTCCGGTTCTTCATTCATCAATTCGGCCATTTTCTTTACGGCCAATTTCAAGAGGTCTGCGCATTTGTAATAAACCAAAACGCCGCCGCTACGCATCACAAACGCCAAATGCTCGTCAACTGTGATTGCGCCGCTTGCACTTGCGGTCTTGACATGGGCAACGCAGTTGACAGAATCAAGGCCGATGATTTCAGAATCCGCCGTAGTGTAAAGTATTTGGTTGCCGCGTTGGTACTGTATCGCCGTTGTTAGGCTTGTAGGTTTGCCGATTGCGACGGAAGCAAGCGCACCCGTTGGCACGGAGGTTGAAAGATTCCATTTGTATGTATTGTTCGCATGTTTTTCGCCGCTTCCGTTGGTTTGTTGGGTAATGTAGAGATACACCGTTTGAGACGGCGCGAAAGCCGTGGAAGTGTAAGCCCCTTCCGCGTCCAATGATGAATGCTTGGTACATGGCAAGTTGTTAAGGTAGACTTCTGCATCTTTTATCCATACGCGCCAAGTGCCATCGACATAAACCAATTCAAACGGCATCGGAATCCTGCCGCCTTGCTCTACATCCGAATTGAATCCATCAATAATCACGCGCCAGCCAAGGCCGTTTGCGTCAAGCGGCTTGTCTACGCGGCAACCTTCACCGGCTATGCCCTCAAGTATCGTGTATATGCGATTAAGCAAAGTAGATGTCGCCTCTTGGCTGAGAGGTTCGCCGCGTTTCAACTTGCGAAGAAAGCCGAAAATCTGCGTTTGTTGGGCGTCATCGTCTGTAATGTATTGTTCGCTCATTGCTGATTAATCCATTGGTTTTCAAGGGCCGTTATTCTTGCATCCAAGGAAGAGAAATCATCTGCCAAATTTTCGGCGTCACCCCATGCGCCGGACAAGTCGCCGTCAAGGTTTGAAATGTCAGTAGAAAAGTCGTGAAGTTCTGAATATCCGTCTTCCAAATCTTCAAGCAAATCTTCCGCCTCTTGCTTGTCAGACAATGCCGAATCGATTGCGCCCTCGACTGCATCCGCCCTTTCCGTCAACTCTTCCAAAAGTGCGACTGCAAGCAAGTAATCAGCCAAAGACGCAAAGAGGCCGGTGTCTGCAATGCTCACCCATTGGCCTTGACGGTTGACAATGGCAACGCCTATATCATCGGGCACTTGCTCTATCCATTCGCCCGCTATCTCATTCCACAATTCGGCCCAAATATCATGCAAGGCTTGGTATAGTTCTGAATGCGTATTGTCTATCACCTCTTGCGTATACTCTTCGACAAAAGAGGCGCAAGCCGTTATGAATTGGCGATAGTTCACCCAATACGGTTGACCGGTGTTGACCATGCTTCCAACATCGATGTAACGCAGTAGAAGCGCCTTGGCATCGTTCTTAGCAACCGCCGTTGAATCCGGTTCAAGCCATTCGACTTCTCCATCTTCAATCTTGTAGCGGCCATTGGGATACTCATTTTCAAAAGATGTTGCGGCGGCATTGATGTTATGAACTTTCAAGGGCAATGCGCCGTTTGGCGTTTCCGTTGTCTTGCTCGTCTGCTTTAGCGCGTTGCGCATAGCCAACACATAGGAATGCGGAAAACTGCGGCCTTCATCGTCGCCCCTATAGCAGTAGAGGTGCAAGGGGCATTCAAGCAACGGTTGGATTTGCGGCGGTTCGCCAACTTGCGGAATGGAAACACGGCACCAAGGGACGGTTGCAAGCAAGTTGGCGTTTAGGAGATAGTCGCCGCCTTGGTTTGTACACGTCCACCAATAATTGGGAGTCGTGCTATATTGGCCGTTGGCGTCTTTCTGAATCAATATGTAGCTTTGGTAAACATAAAGATTCTTCAGCCCTGCCGTGCAAGTCCATGATAGATGACTCGTATCAACTTCCGTGCTTGTAACTGCAATGCCGTTTACCGTGATTTGCACATTGCTAGGTTCAAGCCGGTTGTTGGTTGCATTGTAGATTGTTTGATTAGCATTCAAGCCGCCGACATCAATCGCCGTCGGCATCTGCTTTGGCTCATTGTCTGAGTTTGTGCCATCAAACCGAATCACCCAGGGCGCGCCGTCCATCGGCTTATCTATCGTGCATCCCTCGCCGCTTATGTCATTCAGAATGTTTGCAACCCTATTCAAATTCTCGACATTGGCGAGGTTTCGCAAAGCCTCGCCTTTCTTGTTCTTTCTAAAGAATCCGCTTATTTCGCCGCTTGCCATTCTTTAACCTTCTGCGACAAGTTGCCAGTTGGTATTAGTGGTAACTACTTCATCAGTTTCCCACCAAGGCCCATCGGCCTTGCGCATGGCGGTATTCTTCGCGCCGGTTGAATCAAGGTGTGCTTCAACCTCCGTTTGCGTTCCCTTGTGCCGCCAAGTCTCGACCGTCTGGACGCGGGTATAATGCGCCCAATCAAGGCTTAGACTTGAACCGGAAAACACATACTTGGATTGCTTGTTAATGATTTTTTCTTGCAGTATGCTAACCATGATAAAGCCCTTTCTTTAGTTCGCCGTAAGCAGATTTTTCAGCGTGATTTTGAGGTCGGCAAAGTTTGAGTTTAGAGTCTCTACCGCTGAAACCGCCGGGGCATTGATTTCGGCAATCTTGGCTTGCAGTTCGCTTTGGTAATTGGCGAATGATTCTTCAAGCGAAACCAAGTCTTTTGCAAACTTGTTTTCTACATCGTCAACCGCCTCTTGCGCCGCTTCCGCCTCTGCCTTGGCCGCTTCGACGGCATCCTCTGCCGCTTCGACTGCATCACCGGCAAGGGCTTTGTTTCCGGCTTCTATTTGCTCTTGGATTGCGTGTTTATTGGCCTCGGCATTTTTGGCGGTTCGCTCTGCCGCGTTAAGCTCGTTAAGACGCCTCACAAACTCAAGGTCTTTGCCGCGCAAGGTCTTTGTAATGTCTTCGCCGGTCATGCTACGGAGGTAATAGTCGCCGTTTACATCCTGTCCAAACTTGCCGCCAAGGCTTCTTTTCTCAATGGCCGCAAGCCGCTTGGCATCTGCCTTGCGTTGTCTGTCTAATTCTTTCGCTTCTTTCGCCGCTTGCTTTTCCGCTTCTGCTATGTTCGCTACTCTGCCTTTGCCGCCGTTGTTTTGATTTGCAATGCCAAGCAATTCCTTTGCGGCTTGCACTTGCTGATTAAGCAGTTCAAGCCCCTTTTGAAGTTCTTTATTCTGCGTTTTCCACGCTTCCGCCTCTACGGTCTTTTTCAATGCGTTTTCGGCTTGTGCGACTTTCTCCACAAGTTCATTCTTTTTCTTTAACGCTTCATTGAGGGCTTGCTCATGCTCTTTCTCAAGTTTGGCCTTGTCCTCAATTTCGCGCGACTGCCTCGCCGTTTCGGAATTGACTTTGATTTCTTCGCGCTTGACTTTCAAAACATCTTGCGCGGCCTTTAGCCGTGCAAGTTCGTTCCTTGCCGCTTCCGCCGCCGCTTTCGCGCTCTTTTCAGCGTTGACGGCTTGAGATACATCCTTGTCACCGGCGGCTTGCGTAATGGCAACATTCATTGAACCGGTGAAGCCCTCGCCACTTGCTATCTTCTTCGCCGTGTCGCTGATAAGTTTGTTCTTCGCTTCCAACTGTGTGTTATAGAACCTCGCCGCCTCACTTGCCAACTTTTCTTGCTTCGCAATTTCGGCTTGATTCTTCGACATTTCAAGTTCAATAGCGCGTAATGCTTGCGCGTCTTTCAAGTCTTGCGCGAATCGTGAGTATTTGGTCTTTACCGCGTCTTGCTTGTCGGCGGGAGTGTTGGCCAATTCGGCATTCATCGCTTGATTGAGTTTGGCGTTTTGAAGTCCGCTACCGGCGCTTTGCAGTTTGATAGCATTCTCGGCGGCTATGCTTATGCCCTTGGCATATCTTTCGACTTGCTTTGTCGCCTCGCCGTATGCGTCTGCAAGGTCTTTGAGGTCTTGCGCTTGCTTGGCAATACGCGCGGCCTCCGCTTCTTCACGCGCCTTTTTGATTTTCTCCCCAAGTGACTTGATTGCTTGGTATGCGCCAACCGCTACCGTGGCAATCAGCCCAAACGGAACCGCCGCCTTGGCAAGTCCGCCGATTGCGCCGCCGACATTCTGGAGAGATTTTGACAAGCCGAAAAGGTTTGATGATACGCCTTTGACATCGCCGCTTATTGCGGAAGTGACAACGCCGCTGACATTGCCCATTTTGCTAAAGTCCATGCTTGCGGAATTGATTTCGCCTTGCATGTTCTTGACGGCTTTCGCCGTTGCGTCAAAGCCGCTCTTGTCAAGTGTGCTTTGAATGTCTACATTGATTTTAGCCATTTTGTTTCGCCCTCAATTCATCTACAAACATCGCAAGTTTCCGCAAGCCGTCCGTTGTCTTACTGTCTATGACTTTGCCGCCGTTCGCCGTTGCAGAAAGAACAAAATGCCGGTGTATGATGTTTGCTACATACTCCATCGACATTTGATATTCAGCCGTTTCCGCGTTGCCGAAAATCGCCGTTGCAGTTTCAAGCAGATACAAAGGCACTTTGGCCGCTTGCTCTTCTTCATCGTCGGCTTTCTTTTTGGTAAGTGATACGCGCGGCTTATCCCCCAAAACATCGTTAATTGCTTCAATCAAGTCGGCGGTTGTAGCGGTGATTTTCCGCGCCCATTGTTTGACCGCTTGCAATGCCGCCTTGCCCTCGACAAGCGCCTCGGCGTTATGGCCGTTCGCCATCGCATAAGCCAACACAAAAAGTTTTGAATCCCAAGCATCATCTTTCAAAAGCTCGTTTGTTTCACTCTGCCAAATCGTCGCCGCAATCGTTAGCGGCCATAGCGTGACATTGCCGCATATAACCGGCTTGCCCTTGGGCTTTATGCCGTCCTCAAATCTGCCGATTGCTTCAAGGGAAAGCGCTTGTATTGTCAATACATCTTGCGGCGTCACCTTCACGCCGTCCGCCTCAAGTGCCGCTATCTCGTCTTGCGCCAAGTCTGTCAGTTTCCAAGTCATCAACTATGCCCCATATAGTAAAAAAGCCCCTAGAGTGCTAGGGGCTTTGCCGTTGGGCTTGCGCCCTATGCAGAAGTAACCGCCGTGCCGGTCAAGGTCATTTCTCCCGTGCCGGTTACGGTCGCATAGCCGCTATTGCTTTCGCTTGTAGTCGTGTTTGTAAGCGTCATGTTGCCGCTTGCCGTGATAGTGCCGCCGATTGCGGTAACAGAAGCGGAAACTTGCCCATTGGTAAACGCATAGGCAACTGGCACCCCGTCGCCGTCCAAAAGCAAAGACAAAGTGGCGGAAGCCGTCCATGTCGATGACTGAATCTTTCCGTTACCGGCCGAAAGTCCCAGGGCCTGCGCCTTGCGCTTGCCCTCGACGCTTGGCACGGACAAAGCAAAGGTGCAACCGCTTTGGCACTGAGGTAAGCCGGTGTACCACTTGCATGTAACTTGCGGCCAATCGCCGTTAGAGGTGCTAATGCTGATTTCTGCAAGACCATCCTCGCCCAATGCCGTTGCATCAATACTGCCGCTACAATCAAGCGCAAAGGTTGCCGTATGCTCTTTGATGTTACCGGCTCCGTAGTAAGTCGATTCCGTTACGCTTCCGTTTTCATCCGTTAAATCGGCTCGTGACTTCGCGTAATTGCCTTCATTGTAAGACTGAGGGGCACCAGTTACAAAACTGCATGACCCGCCACTTGTACCAAATGCCATGTTTTAATCTCCTATGTTTTTCTTTTCAAAGAGTACGCAATACTTGCCGCACTTCGCCGCCGCAACCTCGCCGCATACATCGCACTTGACGATTACTTTTTCGCGAGGCGTCTTGCAATGGCACGGGATGCGCCGTACCTCTACGGCCTCGGCGTGAGTGCAAGCAATCTGTGACAAATCTTTCATCATAAATAGGGGCTTTCAATCAAAGTGTGAAGTGAAGCGTAGCGGCGTAAGAAAAGATTTGCGCCCCTTCGCTGAATGTCACAAAGCCGGTTGGATTCGGCGTAAAGCCGCCAAAACAGAATGAAGGAAAATCACGCCTTACAATGTCGGCAAAATAGGCTTGCTCGTCTGTCTCATCATCCGACAAGTGGAAGCGGTCAAGGACGCTTTCGACATTCCCCATTAACTGATTCAGCTGACTGCATGTAATGTCGTCTTCGAAGTATGTGGCGCAATCCAATTGAATATCAACCGCAAGTGTGGTTCCCTCCGTCTCTTGGTACTTTGTACTTGCTTGTATAAGCACTTGCGGGAAATACTGCTTTGCGGACAAGTGGCGGTAGTCGATATTATTCAGACTTGTGCGCAACCATGTTTCCGGAATCGTGTCTTCACCGAATTTGAGTATTGTGTCTTTCAATGCGTTTTCTACTACTGATGCAAAGCAATTCATGTCTACTTACCTTCCATTTGTTCTTTCAGTTTGTGCCTTAAAATCTGTTTCATCTGATTCGCCGCAATCATTACGGCGTTGTTAACCGCATTGGGCGAGGTCAAGGCGTCAGTAGCGTAGTCAAGATTATTCCGAATCGACGCTTGCCAACGCTCTTCATTTTCGGTGAGACTAAAGTTAATGTTTTTGGTTGCAATGCTCATTGTATTTGCACCGCTTTCAGATTCGCCGGTGGCGTTGACTTTCGCCTTTTTCATTCCAGCAAGCCAAGTCAGTTTTGCAAGACCGGCGTTTCGGTGTTTCAGCATCTTTGCCGCTTGCGCCTTGGTATGCTTCACGGTTGACTTGTACCAACCCTTAATCAATGCGCCGTTGTCTTTCTTTCTGTCTGAATGGGCAAGCCAATATTCGCGCCCAAAGTTGATGTTTCTAGTTTGGATGAATGGAAACACCTCAAGCACTTTTTTCGCAGACACTTTTTCAAGTTGCTTTGTAGAGGCGTTGGGCTTTGATTTCTTTGTCGCCGCCCTCAAGTGGTAAAGCACTTTCTTGACCGCATAAAGCAAGGCCGATTTCTGCGACTTGTGCGCAAAAACTTGGTTGGCTCTCATTGCGGAAAGAAGTGCTTGCGCCGATTTTTCCTCTATCTCTACTTTGACCATTTAGCACTCTTCCCCCAACTGGATAGAAACAAAGTAGGGGCAATCGGTGTACTCTGCAATGCGGCGGTTAATCGTTTCGCCGTCTGCAAGCGTTATCTCTATGCGGTCATTCGGCACGGCAAATGGCCGCGCCGTGTACAGATAATCCGCGCCGTTGCCGGTGATTCCGAATTGCCCCAACTGCCGCGCAAAGTTCGCCGTGAGTATTACGGCATCTTGAGTAACATCGTCGGCGCTTTTCGCGGAAACATGAAAGGCGCTTGGCAACTGCTTTATCAGTTTTTCAAAGTCTATCTTCATAAGAAAAAGCCCTTGCCCTTTTTCAGTAAGGGCAAGGGCGCAAACCTAGTTTAATTTGAGGTTTTTGATTTGAGGTTTTTCGGTTTAATCGCCGCTGGATGAAGATTCCTCTTCGGCGCTTGACGAGCTGGAAGCCTCGGCAATCTGCCCAACTGCAAAGCGGTTGGCGATGACACCAATGCCGACATCAACGCTACCGATGACTTTGACCTGCAACTTGTTTGAACCGGAGTATTTGTCTTCGAAAACATCAATGGGGCTAAACATTCCGATATAGAGTCCGGCGAAGTCACCAAAGATAACCGTGTTGGCCGGTGCGTCGGAAGTCAGCAAGGCAGGGCGGTTAAGCACATAAGCCTTACCCTCTCTAAACTCTGCCGCGAAAGCATGGTCGCCAACCGCAACGCCGCGCAAAGCCGCGAACATGGCCGGAGTCATCACATAGACGCAACGCGCAAGGTCGATGCCGTCCGGGATGGTCCCCTCAAGGGCGACGAGCTGTGCATAGGTCGGCGTGGTCTGCCACTCCGTAGGAGTAACCGCCGTAACAATGCCGGTCGGTTCGGCCCCTTCGCCGCTACCCTGCAAGGCCGCGCGCTGAATGTTACGCGCAAGGCCCTCGTAAACCATATTGGAAACTATTTCATCAGCCTGCGGAAGTCCGCTATTAAGCAAGGCGTGAGTGATTGTCACCTGTGCGGCGCAAGTCTTGGCCGTAAGCGTGAGAGTGCCGGTCTTAGGCTCTGTCCCCTGCACGGTGCCGTCTTCGGCAATCCAAGTGCCGGTTGCACCCTGCGTGGAAACGGGGATAGCAAGAGACTTTCCGACAAGGCCGTCGATGACATTGGCACCGGCCTCGCCCAAGACCACATTACTCAGCAACTCGGGAACATAGCGCGTCCAGTCGTGCTCGGTATGGACAAGCCCCGCGCCCTCGGTAGTGTTGAAATTGTCGTAAGACCTTTCAATAAAAACGCCCTTGGGCTGCTTGCCGCAAATCTGCGCAAGTTCGTTACTGCGCTTGACTTCATTTTCAGCACCCTTGAGGGCGCGAAGGATTGAGTATTTCATGTTTGTTTTTTTCTCCGATTTGTTTGGAAAATCTTTGTTTGACATGGCGCGTAGTATCTGCGCCCGTGCCTCTAATAAAGTGGTTGCATTATCAAGATTGATGTTGTAATGCCGCGCAAGTTTGGCGATTTCCTCGGCCTCTTCCGCGTTGCTTGCGGCATCGGTTTCGGCGTCTGCTTCCGCGTTGCCGGTGTCTGCGTTGTCTGCGTTGCCGTCTGCGTTGGCCGTCTCTGCTTCTGTGTTGGCCTCTTCCGTGTCGGCGTTGCCGTCCGTGCCGTCTGCATCCGTGTTGCCGGTGTCTGCGTTGTCTGCGTTGCCGTCTGCGTTGGCCGCATTGTCGGTGCCGTCTGCTTCGCCGTTGGCGTTGTCTGCGTCTGCATCCGTTTCGGCGTTGGCATTCTCGGCATTATCAGCCGTTGCAGTTTCTGCCACTTCTTCAACCTCGGCGGCATCGGCTTTGACTTCATCGCCGTTGTCTGCTACTGCATCGGCTTTGCCCTCTTCGCCGTCTGCCTCTTCATCGCCCTTGCGCTCGTCACCGTCTTTATACTCACGCTCTATGCGGCAAGACGGGTCAGCGCCGTTTACCACGATTGCGCAAGCCAACGGACGCCACCGGCGGACAATGATTGTTTCACCCTCGACGCCGTGACGCACTTCGCAGTCTTCGCTTGTGTAATCCGCTTCAACACTGATGTTTGTGAGTATCTTGTTCAATACATCGGCCTTGACCTTTTGCGCGGCGTTGGATTCGCCCCAAATGACATTAGTAGAAACCAATGCCTCGCCCTCTAAATGGACATCCAACGCCCTTGCAATGACGTCGCCGTCATGCAAGTAGCGTATGGGGCAACCATCGCTAATCCATGCAAAATCAATGGCGCTTTCGGTATGCTCTAGGATGACAAAAACTTTCTTGCCGTCAATCCAAGATTCGCAAGGCGTAGAGGTCGAAATCGTCAACTTTTTAACATTGTCGATTTCGGCTAAATCAATTTCCCTTTTCAGATTGATTTTCATTTGTTTTGCTTTCTCCGTCTGATTCAATTTCTAATTTCTGCCGCCACAATTTTTCATCGCGCGCGTTCTGCAAGTTTGCGTAATAGTCATTACCAAGGCTTGCCGCCCATTGTTCTTTTGAAATGATGTTTTCATCGGCCAATAACTTCATTGCGTTGGCCTCTGCTTGTGCGTCGATGTTCTGCCAACGGACGCCGGTAAATGATGCCGCAAACCGTGCCGCCTCTATCTCACCTAGCGGCATATCATGCTTCAAGCCGTAGCAGTCTAACCAATTGCCAACGCCGTTGAAAAGCGGCATTAAAATTGATGAAATGACTTCACTCTGCCAAGCGATAAAGTTGCGCCGGTTTTCAAGTTCGCTTTGTCTGATACTCGAATAAGAAACGCCTTGCAGGTCTTGCGACAAAGAGACATTGCTCACGCCAAGGCCGCTTGCTATGTCGCGAATAAGCGCCAAGTTGAAGGTGTCATAAGTTGCGGTTGGAAATTGCGGCGTTTTGCTCTCATAATCCCAGCCCGGAGGGGCGATTATATTCTCCCCTGGAGTGCTTGCCGCCGTGAGGTTTCCGTCGTCGCCCAATTCGGCAACTTGAAGCGGGTCAAGCGCTGAGGCGTCGGCCATTTTCCATACCCCAACTTGCATACTTGCAAGGCGGCTTGCGGTAATCGTTGCAACACGGTAAGCCTCTAATTGCTTTATCAAACTTGCCACCGTTGCGAAGATAGGAAAGCCGCGCAATTGGCCCGCCGTGTCAGCCGTGTACAAGTGCAAGATGTCTGAGGCGTCTAGGCGCTCGGTAAAGCCGTAAGGCACTCCGCTATGATTTACATTTTTGTAGAGGTGATATGCAAGCACTTCGCCGGTCTTGTCTGACACCTCTACGCCGTTAAGAATCCGCTTGCCGTCCGAAAGGTCTTGTATGCGGTCAACTGCTACCATGTCGGCGCGTACAAGGTCAATGCTAAAGCCGAAAGGATTGTCGGCAACGCCGCGCGAAATCCTTATAAACGCCTCGCCGCTTAACATCCAACTTTGCACGGCTTGCTTGAGAATCTGCGTGAGGTTAAACCGCTTGCCGGTGTGGCAGAATCTAGGATTTGCCGCCCATAAATTGAAAGCGTCTTCAACCTTGTCAGACAATGGGACATTATCAACGCCCTCTTTGTCTTTCACGGACGCAGAAAACCGAAAGCCGGAACCTACAATGTTATTGCAATAAATCTGCATCGCCCTCTTTGCAAGTGCGCTATTGAGGTAGAGGTCTAGGCATTTCTTGCGGACAATCGGCAATTCTGTTTTAATCAAATGCTCTGAAAGGGCTTGCTCTCCATTCCAGTTTGCAAGCAAATCGCTACTCTTTGCGGCGTCATATCCGCGCGCAATGGGTATGGGTACATACTTAATCTTTGCCGCCGGTTGCGCCTCTTCATTGCTTGTTTTTTCGGCTCTAAGGGCGTGTTTGATATAGGTTTTGATATTGGTAAAAGTATTCATACTTACTATCTGCCGCCCCTCTACAAATAAAGCCGATTGCGGATTTTATAGGCCGGTCTCTGCAAGCCGTTCTTACGGTCTTCAAGGTCGGCAAGGCTCTTGAAATGCGCGCGAAGTTTAAGCAACTCGTCAAGGCTTGCAAACTGAAATGTAACGCCGTTGATTGAGGTAGTATGCACGGCACCGTCTTCGACAAAATCGGCCATTAAATCGTCGATTCTGTCCAAAGTCTGCGCATATTTGTTTTCTTGTGTATTTATCATCATTGCCCCTATACAGTAGGGGCAACAAATCAATCTACTACCAACTTACCGCCCAATTTGACGCGGCCTTTTTGCGCTTCCAGATTTGCCCAAGTGTAAGCGGCTTGTCTTGCTCTGCGTTGCTTGCCGCCGTCTCTGTATTGGCGTTGTCTGCCTTGTCGGCGTCGGCGTCTGCCTTGGTCTTGTCGGCGTCAGCGTTGGCGGCTTTGTCCTCTTTGCCTTTGCTACGCAATGACACAAGCCCAAGCGTGTTTAACATCAAACAAATGCTTAGGCAGTCAAGCATTTCATTTTTCCCGCTGATTTTCCATTGTGCAACCGTCCGCCCTTGTTTGTTTTGAGATAGGCGCGTTAACTCTTGACTTACAATTTGCTCGGCAAATGGCCTATGCTGTTGCTTTGTTCCGAAAAGCGTGGTTTCGCCGTCCGTGCCGTCCGCAAGTAAAAATGATTTTTGCGCTCGGATGTTCCAGAAAGTAGAGTTGAAATGCAAAAGATAGCCGGATGGAAACACCTTCCGCAAGTCGCATTCTTGCCCCCTCGAAAGAATCAATTTTCGATTCCTCGGCGGTTCATACCTATCACTTGACCAACCTTTGCTTGCATAGATTCTTTTGCCTTTGTACCGCTTTCTCGCCGCCTCGATTGCGTTGCCCACGGCTTGCGCCGCCCATCCGCTATCGACTGCAACCAAGTCCAGGGCGTCGCCGTACTTGGCATTGTAGAGACTATCAAGCGCGGCCCCTACTGCTTCCGTGATTTTGTTTTCGGCGTTTTCCGAATTTGTGTAGATAGGCGCGTTTTTTTGGGGCGTGTACCATCCGTAATCAATCACGCTGCAAGACCCGCTTGGAGTGAATGCCGCAACGCAGTAGGAAACCGCATACTTATTTACATCCAAGCCGCAAACGCACTTGACCGAATCCGGCGGAAGTTCGTAACGCGCAAGACCGTTTGCCTTTTTAAGCACTTGGGAAAGGTGCAAAGAGTAATCGACGCCAACGGATAACTGCAAGGGCGTGTTTTGGTATTCGCTTGCAAAGGCAACCTCGCCAACTGACAAAAACTTGCATCTAGCATGATGCAAGGCATCTATTTCGCCTTTTCCGTAGAGGTACGGGTCAAGCACCTTCGCGCCTTTCAAGTTCGGTTTAATCCGCTTGTACACTTCCGCCGCCGTGCCGCTTGCCGCCTCGCCGCTTGCTTCAAGCCGCCATGCGGAATCAAACTCTTTCCATTGCTCTTGACTGCCCCATGATTCAACCATTTTCCACTTTTTGCCGCGCCAAGCGGGGTTAGCAAGTATGCGGCTTGTGAGGTCATCGTCTGCGATAATTGTGCCGCAATACAAAGCGGCAATTTCGACATCATGCCCAGCCAAGCCAAGTACATCGGCGTTAAGCAACCGTTCGCGTGATTCAGTCTCGGCAACCGTGCCGCGCTTGGATAGGTCATCGCACAAGACCAAATCGGGGCGTATGATTGTTTCATTGCCGTTGGCGTCTGTTGAAACTTTGTGCAAGCCCCTTATTGCACCTGTCAAACCGGCGCAAACAACCGTGCGCCCTGCCGTCTCTAGGTTGGGCAATGTCGGAAAGGTTATTGAGGTTGAAGAAATGCCGACATGAGTTAATACGCCTTGGCTCGTCTGCGTCTTGGCGCGTTGCGATATGCCTTGCAACTTGGCAAAGCAAACCAATTCCGGGAAGTCTGCGACGAGCAACGGCGCTTGCAAGTGTTGCTTGAGGTCGTCGCAAAGTCTCTTGGCCATCGATGCAGTTGCCCCAACCAATACAACAAAATTTCGGTGATACAAAATCGCCCATAGCGCAATAAGCAAGTTAAGCGCCGTCTTGCCTCCGCCTCGCGGCATGACGATTGCATTTTTGCCGCCGTTCAAAATGATTTCACTTGCCGCCGAAATCAAATCTTTGTGCGCATCGCTGAAAGGCCGGTAAAGTACGCTACCGAAATATGTCTTTAAAAAAAAATCAAGGTCATTTCTTGCTTGCTCTTTGCGTTGGATGTCTGCCACCGGCGGCAAGGGGCCAATGTCGGCGGCGGCGGCAACAAACTTGCGCACTTTAAGCGCGTTGCGCGTTGCCTTGTAGGTGTTGGCGGATTTTGCCGCCGCTTGTTTCTTTGATTTAGGTTTCATGCGTCTAAAAATGTTTCTGTAATTTGCTTCGCCGGTTAGTCAGTTTTTTCTTTCCCTGCCGCCGCCCTCGGTGTCGGTGCCCCCTCGCTGGCAGTACCTCCCAAGGGGGGGGGGAGGCACCCCCCTTGCCCCCTCGCTACTCGTCTGCAATGTCTGCCGCCGTCCATTTGTGCGTAGGTTTTTGTCTCGTCCCCTTGGGATGACCTCGACGGCCTTTGACCTTGCGCCGCTGAGGCGTGTTATAGATTGCCGCGCGGCGTAGCATCTTGCTCCAGAACGGGTCAGCTTCAAGCATCTTGCGCTTTCTAATTATCGTCTCACGGTTAAGGCCGGTATCTTGCATTATTTGAGTATTGGACAAGCCGCCGTTGGCAAGTAGAGACAATGCTACAAGCCTTGTCCGGAGTGGCAAGTTACAAAATGATTCGCAAAACTCAAGAATCATTTTGACTTGCGTTTCCTCAATCTCTAACTCTTGCAAAATGTCATTGTCTTTGTTTGGGTCAATGGCGTGTAAATCCAAAAAATCCGCGTGGATGTTTGGCGCGTCAAGTTGCACCGTAATTACCTTGCGTCCGCCGTCACCGTCTGCAACCTTGATTCGCGTTTCCGCGCAGTCTTGGAAGTCGCATGTAAGGCAATGCTCTTGCCGCTCTTCGATTGTGCCGCCGTTATACTTACACTTGTGGCATTGCATGATTTGCCCTCCCAACTTACATGCCCAACAGATGCAACCGCATCGCAATAAGCACCGCAAGCGCCGCCGCAAATATCCAATTGTAGATAATGTGCCGCTTGAGTTTCGCGTCTATCTCTTCGCGGATGTCCTTCGCGTCCTGTAGCAAGTCCTGCGTGAGTGCCAGCTCGCGCTCTAGCGTCTGAATCCGCTTGTAGTAGTTATCCAATGTCTTTCTAAGTTCTGCTTTTCTAATCATTTTCAAAAACCTCCGCCAAAGCGCCAAATATAAAAAAATCCGCAAATCAGATTTGCGGACAAAAAAAAGGCGAGGGCTTGCGCCCTCGCCTCTGTTGGCTATAACTGTACCTCCTCTTACTTGTCGCCGGTGTCCCGTTGGTTAAGTTGCCGTATATCATCGGCAACGCATCTGTTATCATACTCGGCTATGTGCCATGGCCGGCGGTTGTGACGGTTGATAGTGGCCAATATCTCGCCAATGTGATACCGGTCGGCATCGGTCAGGCCAATTGCCCTACCGGTGAGAGGTATCTGATTAGCCCCTCGCGCCTCAAGGTATCTCTCCAGGGCGCCGAGGCATGGGCCGCTACCGGCGAGGTTAATGCGCAAGTCGCCGTCCTCATCTATCCACGCTTGCATTATCCCTAATGTAGCTTGGTAGCGGTCGCCGTCCCGTGCGTCAAGGTCGCCCGCGTCAAACTCGCCGTGTAGCATTGAGTCATGGGGCTTGCCGACATCCTCAAGCAAGGTGTCTAGCATGTCGCCGCTGATATTGCGCGTTTGTTTATTGAGGCCGCGCGCCTCTTTGTTTTTTTTGGTCATGGTTGTATCTCCTTCGCGTTTGGTAAGCGGTCGCGGTCCGCTGTCCTTTTGGGTAGTCATGATTCATTATAATAGGATTGTCATCCGGCACGGCCGGGAGGCAAATTGAAGCAGATTACGTAACGCCAACAATCTACGTAATTTCGGCCCAAAATCAGCCTCAAAAGATGTAATAAAAATTTTTTATTGCAACTCACTAAAATCGCCCTTGATTACGTAGTTGCAGGAATCTAATGCACTAAAAAAATTTTTGAGGTGTCGAAAAAACGCCTCAAACGCGCCAAAATCCCCCCGGGATGGGACGCCATGTCACCGGCAACACTTGCAGGCCGCCGTCTGCATCGTGTCTCACGATTGCGTGAGATAGGTCAATGACTGATTCCATTTTGCCGTATTTCCCAAACGGTGACGGAAGCGCGAACAGGTCTTTTGCTTTGGCGACAAAGTAGCGTTGGCCGTGCAAGTCAGTTGTCAGCAAGATACCGTCATAGGCTTGCAGATTTTCAAGTTTGCGTTGTCTGAGTGTCTGCTTATTGTTGTCGGCAATGTAGGTACCCCAATTGACTGTAATCTCGACATACCAAGTCTTGCCCCCCTTGCTGATTTCCAAATCCGGTCGGCTCTTGGTTCGCGTCACAAGCGTAAAGTCTCTTGTACCGTCGCAACCGGATAACTTGACGCTAAAGCCTTGCCCCTCCAACCAACGCCGCCAAAGGTCTTCTATCAGCCAAGAGAGGGCCGTCTCTTTTGCTAGTTGATAAGGCGTCCGATTGTCCGCCTTGGCGGTTCTTGCGTCCAAATGCGTTTGCAGTATATCGACGGCGTTTTTGTTTTTGCGCGTCCAAGTGTCTGAATCAAACGCGAATAGTTCTTGAATCTCTAACGGATATTTGAGTTTAACGGCGTATTGCGTCAAGTGTTGGCCGGTCAACTCTGTTAATAGACTTTGTTTTTCTTCTACTGTCATTTTGTACCACCTTTGCTTTTTTCTCTTCGCGGTTCCGAATCACCTTTGATTTTTGATGACGCGAAGATTTTTAAGTTTCATCAAAAAAACGCATTATCAAAAAATCTGAAAATGATGTCTGATTGAGATTGATGTCTGAGTCTGTAGTCAGATGATTTTTGATGATGATTGAGGTTGGTGTCTGTAAGTCATCCGGTTTGATTTAGATGCGTTTTTAAGAGGGGTGTAGGATGATTGATATAGGTTGATAGCCTATAGGTGTCTGAGAGACTTGTAGAGGCTTGTAGATGTCTGTAGGATGATGATGATTTTGATTCTCGTCTGAGTCTGAGTCAGATGATTTTTGATGATGATTGAGTTTGATGTCTTATGTCATCCGGTTTGATGTAGATGCGATTTAAGAGGGGTGTAGGATGATTGATATAGGTTGATAGCCTATAGGTGTCTGAGAGACTTGTAGAGGCTTTAAGAGGATGTCTTAAAGATGATGTCTCTTAATCATCATCTATCTGTATCTATCTACCTATCTTCATCTACCTTTTTTTTTGAGAGGGAAGAGGGGAGAATGGAAGATAATACATCCATTAGTGGACAGATTCGCCACAATACATTGATTTTGTGTAATTTAGACACATCCGCCAAAAACGCCGAAAAAATCCTGTTATAATCAGTCGGAATTAACGCCGATTTGCGGATTTTTTAATAATTTGCCCCATTGGCGTAAGTTCCGCGCGTGAGGGGATAGGCAGGAGTAATTAACCCGCCGACAAGCCGTTTGTCACCTTTGGGGCTTCCCCTCGCGCAAATTTCTTCAAAGGTGTCAAGGTGACAGAAATGAAAGAAACAGATTTAACCGCCCTCGCCGCTGAGGTGTACGCAAACGCGGCCAATGAGATAGACGGCGCGCTCGTCGGCAAGTCCGCTGAATCGTTACCATTGGGAAGCGTTGACTTTCCCCAACTTTCAGAAGATGAAATTATGGCCGTACTTGGCCGAAAGTGGCGTCAACACCTCGACGCACTCAAAAGCCTTGTCGATTTGTACCAGTACATTACAAGCAATAAGGCCGTTACCGTGCTTGCCCTCTCCTGCAAGTCAAAGCGGCTATTGGCTATCTACTCCAATCATCGACAAGTAAGCCGTGTATTGTTTGCCGCTTGCCGCGTTGGGCTAATTAAGGCGGTTGACAACACCTATCACTTTGGAGGGCCGGGCCGGTGCTTTGCGAAAAAGTATGCATGGAATAAGGCCGCGCAAGCAACGCTGAAAGCATTGTTTGCAAAGTATCAGATTACCGGCCTTGCCGCACCGGTAGACAATCCGCTTTTGCTAGGTTTCGGCAATGATGCAAGCCAACTTGAAGCAGACTTTGCCGAAAGCCCATTCCGCTTCAAATTCGCGGCAAAGACACGGCTTGCAAATGTGTCTGATTCTCTTGTGCTTTACGGCCTTTCGAAAAACTATCCGCAACTTGCAGACTACGCCGCCAAAGTTGCCGACATCAACGCGAAGTTGCCAGCCGATGAACAAGTCACCTTTACGCCGACAATCACGCGCAACCGAAAAGGCGACATAGTAACCAAGATAGGCATACGCGCTACAAATCCGCTTGTGTCGCTTCCCAAAGAGGAAACAGAAAGCGGCGCTATCACGCGCGCCGATATGCTTGCCGATAAACTTGGCAACTGGACGGAGATTGATGTCAAGTCATCGGTGCCGCGCGTCACTTACCTTCTGAATTATGGGACATGGCAAGACGCCGATTTTGATTTCTACGCGGCCATTTTAGGCCGTCCGTTTCGCTCGTCTCAAGAAAGAAAAGAGATAAAGCATATTTTCATGCCGCTCTATTTCGAAACTTCCGCGAAGTCGATTGCTCATCATCTGAGTATCAAGCACCAAGCCGACGCCTTTACAAAGCAGTTCGGCAAAGCCGCCCTTGTGCGTACCATTGACGCCGCAAGAAACGCCGTAACCGTTGCCCTTGGCCGGTCATGGGGAAGTGAGATTTTTCTCCATGAAAGTTGCATCTACCTTGACGCTTTCGCCGCGTTGCTGAGGCGAGGCTATAGAGTGATACAAGTCTATGATGCCTTTTTCATTCAAGGGCGTCTTGACGCCGCCGAGGTTGCGGAAGTCCAATACTGCATTCAGACGGCGGCGGAAGACTACTACAAGCGCTATATCTGCAAGGCGGACGCAGACGCCACCGGCGAAGAATCAGACGCCAACGCGGAAGCGCAAGCCGTGGCGTAATTCAGATTTGCCCCAATTTGCCCCTATTTCGCGCCGTATGCGCTTGGGGTATGGTTATAGCCCTAAAACCTCTAAACGCAATCCTGGCGCATCCTGGCGCAATCTGCAACAGTTCGCCGCAAACGGAAAACACAAAGGCCGCGCATTCTCACGAATGCGCGGCCAATCCAACCAACAAAGCCAATTATGCCGAAAGTGTTGATGGAATCCCCATCATTTCAGCAATGGCAAAGGCCGCGCCGATGCAAGCGGCGTTGCGTTCAACTTCTGTCATTCCTTCAAGTTTCTCAAGTTTCGCCTCAATGGGCGCAAGCCGCGCCTTGTAGTCTGTATCGTCAACCTCGGCAAGCCCCATGCGGCGGAGGGCGTCAAGCACCTTGTCGGCGGTTGTATCTGCGATTGTGCTTGCTTCCGCTGATACATATTTCGCGCTTTCCACCTTTGCGCCGTCGAATTGGGGGAGGCTGTCAACCGCCGCTTGCAGAGCGGTTTGGTTGGGATGCGTATAGGCAAGCGTCATTGCGTCAGCCGTATGGCCCGCCATTGACTGTATAAGCCCCATGGAGCAACCGGCCTCGCTGAGGCGCGTGATAAATGTCGCCCGGAGGGCGTGGAAGCCCTTTGTTGACGCCTTGCGGCAACGCCCTTGCACCTCTTTTGCCGTGTCGATGCCAGCCGCCGTGAATACCCTACGCAAGGCGCGGCTAAAGTGTTGTTCGCACTTTTCATACTTCTCTATGAATTTCGGAAAATACGGCCCCTCTATGCCGTCCAAAACACTATGCAACGCGGCATTTAGGGGGATGTTAACGCGCGTACCGGCTTTCTTCGCCGTCTTGTACGGTACAAGACTTATAACGCCGTTCTTTATCTTGTCAGATGACAAGTAGACGCAATCTTTCAGCCGTAAGCCGGTGTTAAGCCCAACTGTAATCAGCCGGTGCCAGTCGTCGCCCTTGGCCTTGGCGGCATTCAGCAAGGCGGCAAGTTCTTCATCGGAAAATGCCTCGCGTGACTCTGAGACTTGCGCAACCATGCCAAGGCCGCGCGTAGGATTGTCGGCGGCTTTAATGTCTGGGAGGGCAACCGCCCATATACGCTTAAGGGCGCATACATAGCCGTTGCGCGTTGCAGATGCAAGCGGCGCAAACTTGGATGACACAAAGGCCGAAATGTCTGCCGCCGTGGCATCTTCCATGTATTTCACGCCGCGACCTTCAAGAAACTCTTTGCACCATCTCCAAGCGTCCGTGTAACGGCGCGGATTGATGCCGCCATGGGAGGCGGCAATCTCTTCGCGGATGCGCGGCCAAACCTCTTCAAGCGGCAACTTGGCAAATTCAGCCCTTGCCCTCGGCTTTTCATCTTCGACAAACTTTTTCCAAAGGGCAAGGCTTTCGCGCTCGTTCGCCGTAAGCGTGAGATACTTGTCCTTACCGGCGATGCGTATGCGGCCCTTGTAAACGCCTTGGCGCTCGTCAAACCAAACGCGCCCGGTTCCCTTGGTCCGCCGTTCCGTGTTGTCAGTTTTCTTCATTCTGTAAGTTCCTTTCTCGGTTGGTTGAAAAACAACAGTAGGATTATAAGAGGAAAGTGCTTGCAGAATGCAAAATAAATTTCGATAGGGGTAAATGCTTTTAGGGGTAAAATCCGTAAGTGCTTGAAATATCAGCATTCTACGCAACAATAAAAAATTTTGAGGTTCGACAAGGTAAATGCACCTCCCGCTTCCGCGGGAATGTGCATTTACTCTGTCAAACCACGAATTATTGGGGGGGGTCAGGCTGCGGGGATGGTGCATTTAGTCTGCCAAACAATTGCGGCACGGAGAAGTTCGGCGGGATGGACACTGGCACGAGGGGCATGGCCCACCCCCTAGGGGGTGGCGGCATTTAGTCTGCCAAAAGCCGAAAATGGAGAGGTCCCGCCAAATACGGCGGGGGTATAGAAAGGACTACGACATGAAGAAAGGCAAACGGCACTTCTCGCTGAAGGAGCGGTGCCTGATAGAGGCTTGGCTCCACGAGGGCAAGTCGATACGGGCGATGGCCAGGGAGCTGTCGCGGGACAGGACCACGGTGGAGCGGGAGATCCGCAACCGCGCGGTGGAAAGCCTGAAGGGGACGCAATGGACCCCGAACCAGTGCGCGAGGAGGGCGGACTGCGCCGTCACCGGACTCTGCGCCGACAAGGCCGGGTGCAGCCGGCGCTGCTCGAGGTGCCAGGCGAGGAAGTGCAACGAGCGCTGCCCGCAGTTCGAGCCCGTCGAGTGCCCCGACAGGCCGCGGCGCCCCGGGCGCGTGTGCAACGGATGCCCCGGGCTGGGGAAATGCCACCTCGTGAAGCGCCTCTACATCGCGGAGAAGGCCCACGCCGACTACCGGAAGACGCTCGTCGAGTCGCGGGAGGGCATCGACATGGAGGAGGCGGAACTCAGCCGCCTCGACAAGCTGGTGTCCCCGAAGATACTGGCCGGGCAGTCGCTGCACCACATCTTCGCGTCCAATCCGGGGCGGTTCACCGTGGACGAACGCACGGTGTACAGGCACGTGAACGACGGCCTCCTCTCGGCGAAGCGCGGCGACATGAAGCGCTCCTGCAGGGTGAAGCCCCGGAAGGGCCGGAAGAAGGAGCGCGAGCACAAGGTCGAAAAGGGATGCCGCGGGGGACGGACATACGACGACTACCTGAAGTTCGTCGCCGACAACCCCGGCGTCCACACGGTGATGATGGACCTCGTCATCGGGCGCGTGGGCGGGAAGTGCATCCTGACGCTGCACTTCCCCGAGGCGGCCTTCATGGCGGCCTACCTGATCGACGACAAGTGCGCGGAAAGCGTCGGGAAAGTGTTCCGGTGGCTCTGGGAGAAGCTAGGCCCGGAACTCTTCCGGAAGCTGTTCCCGCTGGTCCTCACGGACAACGGGACGGAGTTCTCGAACCCCTCGGCCATCGAACTCGCCCCCGACGAAACCAGAAGGTCCGCGGTGTTCTTCTGCGACCCCATGAACTCCAACCAGAAGTCTCAGCTCGAGCGCAACCACGAACTCCTCAGGGAAATCCTGCCGAAGGGGACGTCGTTCGACGGCCTCACGCAGGAGCAGGTCTCCCTCGCCATATCCCACGTGAACGCCTACGTCAGGAACGTCAAGGCCGACAAGACGCCCTACGACCTCTTCGCCTTCCTCTACGGGGAGGACGCCGCTGAAAAGCTCGGGGTCACCCGTGTCGACCCGCGGGACGTCGTACTCAAGCCCTCCCTCGTCGGAATCAGGTACCCGACCCTCATCGAGAGTATCTCCAAAATGAACGGCTAACGCCACGGCAAGGCCCGCGCGACCCGCCACCGCGCGCGGGCGCGGACATACGGCACTTCCAGAAAGCCGCAAGCCTGGACGGCAGAAAACGCCAGACTCGACGGCTAGGCATCGCTTTGCCCGCAAAGACGTGAAATCTTGTCGCAATCGCTCAAATCATGCGCCGCAACACCACGAAACCACCCCACTTCGGCAGACTAAATGCCTCCCCGCTTGAAAAGCGGAGGCATTTAGTCTGCCAAGGAGGCATTTACCTTGTCAACTGACCACTTCGCGCCTTTGCGCCTGTTGCAGTCGCGGCAAAACATCTGGCAGTCGGCGGGAACTGTGCGACCGCCGTCGCGCCAAGGGGTAATGTGATCGGCCTCCATTTCGCTTAGCTCAAAGTGCGCGCCGCAGAGCGGGCAGACACCGTGCTACCGCTCGCCTTCGCCCAGTACATGACATTGAGAGGGAATCCGTGCATGACGGAGTCGACCACGGCCTCGCGCTGCCGGTCCTTGTAGATGAACTCGCGCTGGTAGGCGGGGCGGATGTCGAGCTTGCCGCCGTAGCCGACGACGCCCTCGTCGCCGCTGTCGGCGTAGCCTGACACCAGGTCGCGGACGGAGATTTCATGGAGCTTGATGTTCATGTACTGGACCTTTCTTGTTTTAGCCGTGTAGAACGTGTAGAGCGTGCAGGGTTTTTCCTACATGTTCTACACGTTCTTCACGGCGGAAATCACTTCGCCCTCCTGCGGATGATTATGCGGGCATAGGGAAGAACAACTTTGCCGTCTTGAATCAAGTACAAAGAGTTCATATTGGCCGTAACATGGGCCATGTTGCCTTGTTTGCGCAACTGGTCGATAGTCGCCTGCCCCATTGGGGCGATTCCTGCCTCTCGGCACCAATCCGTATCGCTTGCGTTGCCGACAATTTCAAACTGTTCCGGGTTGTATTTGTCGAGGAAACTCTTTGGGACGCCCATTAGACCGTCGTAGTCCATCGGGATTTCGTCTGTTTTCGCAACTTCTATAGCGTCATAGTTCGCATATTTCGGATAGTCCGCTGGTGTGTAGTTCCGGTAAAGTATCATTTCCTCATGGCGCTTCTTGTGGTCGAGATTCGTGAACCAGATAGATGGACTTCTGGCCATGAGTTTACCATCGTGTTGGATGATGGTGCGGTCTTTCTTTTTGGCCAAACCATCCTCAATGTATTCCTTGGGGACGTCGAAATAGATTTCGCGGCTCATGGGCGTCACCCCGATCCAGAGCCAGTTGTCCCGGATTAGCGGAAAGATTTCCTTGTAGGTGACGGCATTCTTGTTCCCGAGGATCAGGAACTTCTTGCCGTATTGCATGAGCTGTGCGACATACTCTCTGAAAAGCGAGAATGGCGGGTTTGTGACAACAATGTCGGCTTGTTTGAGCAGTTCCACGCATTCGGGAGAGCGGAAGTCCCCGTCGCCCTCGAGCAGGCGGATGCCAATCTCCTCGGGGTCCGGGACGCGGTTGCCGTTCCGGTCGCCGAGATATTCGAGCCAGATCGCCCGTTCGCAGTCATGGCGCGAGAAGAGGTCGCGCTCCTGGTTCTTGTAGCAGGTCGTGATGAGGCGTTTCAGCCCCAGCGACTCGAACTGGTATGCGAAGTAGTGAAAAAAGTTGGAGACGCGCGGGTCGTCGCAGTTGCACAATACCATCTTGTCTTTGAAGTGCGCCTTGTAGTGCCGAAGCTCTTCTTGGATGTCCGTCAATTGCGTGTAGAATTCATCTCGTTTCGCCGCGCCGGCGTCGTTCAAGCTTTTATTCGCCATGTCCGTTTCCTGCCATGATGCGCCTGCATCGCGGCGGAATGGACGGAGTCGCAAACAAAAGAGCACGTCCTCATTCCATGCCCTCACCGGAGGCCCAGCCACGGGCCCGCTTGAATCGCATGAGAGAACGTGCCCTATGCGGGCACGTTCTGCTAATAGATTCAAGCAAGCCGCATGGCGGCTCCATGACATTACGACGTGGAAATGTGGCTGGTTTTCCGGTGAGGTGTCGTTAGCAGTTCGCTATGTTAGTTGTAGTTGAAGGTCAGTCTAGAGAGTTGTGGTCTCCTGGTTGGTCAAAGGGGAGGGCGGCCGTCCCCGGTCGCCGCAAGTCCAACGCCGAATTTGGCGCAATGGACACGTTAGTATTGTAGCACGGCCTGCGTTTTGTTTGCCAGAAACATCTGGCCATGATGAATTGCGCCTTGGCACGCACTCCTTCCCACGGGTGCAAACACAAATGTTTTCGCGTTGGCACAAGGAGTTGTAAGTATAAA
>JAEEGG010006112.1_pt1 | contig 28318 bp, 23 predicted proteins | sample 9134161 | NCBI WGS metagenome assembly JAEEGG01 (sample SAMN16246543, study PRJNA631951) | gut metagenome | biome: gut microbiome; feature: rumen; material: CR-attached | host: Bos | place: Iran: Karaj | collected 2018-10 | reverse complement strand
CTGTCGCGAAGGGGGCCGATGTGGTCCTGATCGACACGGCCGGCCGCCTGCACAACCGCATCGACCTGATGAACGAACTCACCAAGATCCGCAATGTCATCCGCCGCGTGGTCCCGGACGGGCCGCACGAGGTCCTGCTGGTTTTGGACGGTTCCACCGGCCAGAACGCTTTCGTCCAGGCGAAGGAGTTCTCCCGCGCCACCGACGTCACCGCCCTCGCCGTCACGAAACTCGACGGCAGCGCCAAGGGGGGCGTGGTCGTCGGCATCGTGGACCAGTTCCGCTTCCCGATCAAGTTCCTGGGCATAGGTGAGGGAATCGATGACCTGAAAGTGTTCGATAAAAGGGAATACGTGAATTCATTGTTCAAGAAAGAAGATATCGATAATTGATTGGGAAAGGAAGGGTACCGGTTTCCCGGTCCTGTCGCTTCGCGACCCTATCCGGGCAAATGTCCCGGGGAACCGGCACCCTTCCTTTCCGGAATAACATAACTGGAAATGAAAGTATCGTACAATTGGCTCAAAGAGTATCTGGCGTGTGACCTGACCGCCGAACAGGTGGCGGAGGCGATGACCTCGATCGGCATCGAGGTGGACAGCGTGGAGTTCCAGGAGGAGATTCCCGGCGGTCTCGCCGGTGTGGTGGTGGCGGAAGTGCTCACCTGCATCCCGCATCCCGATTCCGACCATCTGCATATCACGACCGTCAATGACGGCTCTCCCGAGCCTGTTACCGTGGTCTGTGGCGCCCCGAACGTGGCGGCCGGCCAGAAGGTCCTGTTCGCTCGCATCGGCACCGTCCTGCCGGGCGATTTCAAGATCAAGAAGTCCAAGATCCGCGGCGTCGAGTCCTTCGGTATGATCTGCGCGGAGGACGAGCTGGGTATCGGCGCTTCCCACGAGGGCATCATGGTGCTCCCGGCGGAGGCCGTCGTCGGCACGCCCGCGAAGGAATACCTTCACCTGAAGGAAGAGTCCGTCATCGAATACGAGATCACGGCGAACCGCATCGATGCAGCCTCCCATATCGGCGTGGCCCGCGACCTGTACGGCTACCTGAAATCCCGCGACATCCCTTGTGCCCTGAACCTCCCGTCCGTGGATGCTTTCCAGGAGGGTGAAGGTGAGGCGATTCCCGTGGAAGTCCTTGATACCAAGGGTGCTCCGCGTTACACCGGTATTACCGTTAAGGGCGTGAAAGTGGCCCCGTCCCCGGAGTGGTTGCAGAAGAAACTCCTGTCCATCGGCCTGCGTCCCATCAACAACGTCGTGGATATCTCCAACTTCATCCTCTTCGAGACCGGTCAGCCGCTGCACACTTTCGATGCCGACAAGATCCGCGGCGGCAAGGTCATCGTGCGCCGTGCGGCCCAGGACGAGCCCATCGTCACCCTGGATGGCCTTACCCGGAAACTGGATGCCACCGACATGGTCATTGCCGATGCCGAAGGCCCGATGTGCATCGCCGGCGTGTTCGGCGGGGACGATTCCGGCGTGACCGACGCGACCGTGAACGTCTTCATCGAAGGTGCTTATTTCGATCCGGCTTCCGTCCGCAAGACCGCCAAGCGCCAGCAACTTTCCACCGACGCGTCCTTCCGCTTCGAGCGCGGCGCGGACCCGGAAGCGGCGCTGTACGCCGCCAAGCGGGCCGCCCTGTTCATCCTCGAACTCGCCGGTGGCAAGATCGTCGGCAAGGTGCAGGAAGTATATCCCGAGCCCATCGGCAGGAAGCAGATCGATCTCGATTACGACCGCATCGAAGGTTTCATCGGCAAGAAGATCGGTCACGACACCATCACGAAGATCCTCGAGGCGCTGAACTACGAGTTTGTGGAGAAGCGGGAGAATGGTGCGCTTGTTGCCGCCCCGACTTACATGGTGGACGTGTACCGCGAGTGCGATGTGGTGGAGGAGATCCTCCGCATCTACGGCTACGATAACATCGAGTTCCCGGACAACCTCCGGATGAGCGTGAACGCCACGCCGTCCCCGGAACCGGAGGCTATCCGCAACGGCATCTCCAATTTCCTTGCGGCCAACGGCTTCACCGAGACGATGAACAACTCCCTCACCAAGGAGGAGTACTATACCAAGCTCACGACCTTTCCGGCCGACCACTGCGTCCATATCGTAAACCCGCTCAGTCAGGACCTGAACGTGATGCGCCAGACCCTCATCCTGAACGGTCTGGAGGTGATCGCCTATAATATCAACCGTCAGGTCTCCGCCATGAAGACCTTCGAGTACGGTTCTGTGTATCAGCGTCTTCCGGAGAAGGATGGGACCAAACTGGAAGGCTATGAGGAGCATCAGAATTTCGCCCTTTTCATCACGGGAACGCCCGCCAAGGTCTGGCGTACCCCGGCCGCGAAGAGCGATTTCTTCATGCTCAAGGGCTATGTGGACCTGCTTCTGAAGCGGTTCCGCATCGATCCGTCCACCTTCCAGGTGAACGCCGCTCCGGCCGATATCTTCGCCGAAGGTATCGTGTACAGCCTGCCCGGCAAGGAACCTCAGGTGCTCGCGACGTTGGGTACCATCCATCCTGTGCTGGCGAAGCGTTTCAGCATCAAGCAGCCCGTGTTCGCCGCCGAGATCAACTGGCCGGTCCTGTTCAAGCTCGTGAAGCGTGACAAGTTCTCCTTCACGGAACTGCCCAAGTTCCCGGAGGTCCGCCGCGACCTGGCCCTTCTCCTGGACGAGTCCGTGCAGTACGGCGACCTCCGCAAGTCCGCTTTCCGCAGCGCGAAAAAACTTCTCAAGAGCGTTACGCTGTTCGACGTGTACCGCGGCGAGAACATACTTGTCGGCAAGAAGCAGTACGCCCTGAATTTCGTCCTCCAGGACCCGGAGCGCACCCTGACGGATGCCGAGGTGGAGAAGACGATGGAGAAGATCCTGAACGGTTTCCAGAACGAATTCGGCGCCATCCTCCGCTAGTGAAGCGTTACCTTCATATCGTCCTTGTGCTCCTCGTCATGGCTTCCTGCCGGGGTCCCCGGGTCATTCCCAAGGATACCCTGACGGACATCTATGTCGATATGCTCATGGCCGACCAGTTCGTTCGGGAGGAAAACATTTCGCGGAAGCAGTTGGATACGATGCTGGTTTATGAGGCCGTGTTCAACAAGTACGGCTATGACACGGACGATTACCTGAACAGCGTACGGTATTACCTGAAGGACCCCGAGCGGTACGCGAAGGTGTTCGAAGATGTCGCCAAGCGGTTGCAAGGGGAGGTGGATGCTTTGGAGAAGATCATCGAGCACCAGGAATGGCTCCGGCGGATGGGCGAGAAACGCCCCCAGATCGACTCGATCCTTGCACCGTTCTCGAAGGAGAATGTGTACTTGGGTCTTGCTCGCGTCGCTCGTGACACCTCCCGTTATCCTGCCTGGTTCCGCCTGGTGGCCGTCCATGAGGATACGCTGATGATTCCGCTGGATTCGCTGAAGGCGCGAAAAGATACCGTGGAAGCAAAAAGTCCTGTCATGGACGATAAATCCGGGAAGCCGAAGAATCCGGTCATTATTCAGGAAACCCGCTCCCGGGTTCCGGTCCGGGTCACCTCAAAGCCGCGGATCGATAAAGAGGAGATCAAGGAAGTTTTGGAGGTGAAGGAATGAAACGGATTGCTGCGAAATACCTATACCCGCTAACCTCGACGGAACCCGTCGTAAACGGGTTCGTGGAGATGGAGGAGGACGGAACCGTCATCCGGACCGGGGTCTGTGCCGATCCCGCCGCCGAACCGGTATATTATGACGGCGCGGTCGTTCCCGGTTTTGTCAATGCCCATTGCCACATCGAACTCTCCTACATGAAGGGCCTGTTCCGCAAGGGAACGGGAATGGCCGGGTTCATCGACCAGATCAACGAGCTCCGCGACACCAAGTCGATGGAGAAGAAGATCCGCGACTTAACGGTTGCGATGGACAGTCTTTGGGAACAGGGCGTCGTGGCGATGGCCGATATCTCCAACTGTTCCGATTCCTTCGCCGTCAAGGCCCGTCATCCGATGTATACCCGCACCTTCCTTGAGGTCTTCGGCACAGAGCCGGAGGATTGCGGGGCTGTCATGGACGGGGTCCGGAGACTGAAGGAGGTGGCCGATTGTTTCGGCATCGACGCGGCTCCGACGCCGCATGCGTGCTATACGATGAGCCCCGAGCTCGTGACCGCCGTGAGCGTCGAAGGCCTGAAATCCGGCTTCCTTTCGTTCCACAGCGAGGAAACGGAGGAGGAAGAGGAAATGCTCAAATACGGCTCCGGGAAGATGTGGGAAAACCGCGTAAAAGCCGGTATGAGCGTCCCGCCGGTGACGGGGAAGTCCTCCCTGCTTTATTTCATCGACAGGCTCCTGGCGGGGCGTTCTGCCCCCTTTGACGAGCATATCCTGCTGGTACATGAGTGCTGTATGGACCAGGAGGGAATCGATGCGGTAAAGGCAGTCATGAATCATCCGTTCGTGGCGGTTTGTCCACTTTCGAATCTGTTCATACACAATACGCTGCCTCCCATCGACCTGATGCGCCGAAACGGCCTGAAGGTGTGCGTGGGTACGGATTCCCTGTCGTCCAACGACGACCTGAACATCGTGGACGAACTCTTCTGCCTTCAGCGGAACTTCCCGGAAGTCCCGCTGGGAGAACTCTTTACCTGGGCCTCCCGCAACGGGGCGGAATTCCTGGCGCGGCCGGAATTCGGCACCTTGGAGCCGGGGAAGAGTCCGGGGCTGGTTTTCATCGACAACCTGGATGCGGACGGCCGCTTGACCGCCGCAAGTAAATCCTGCCGCCTATGATGCGAGAAACCACCGTTTTCGGCCCCATCTTCTCGAGAAGGCTCGGTTCCTCCCTGGGCATCAATCTGTTGCCCCAGGGCGGAAAAATCTGCAATTTCGACTGCATTTACTGCGAATGCGGTTGGAATGCCGATGGCCGTGGCGACCGGGTGCTTCCGACGGCGGAGGATGTGCGGAAAGCATTGACGGAGAAGCTGGAGGCCTGCGCACAGGCAGGAACGCCGATTGACTCCATCACTTTCAGCGGTGACGGAGAGCCCACTTTGAATCCGGATTTCCCGGAGATCATCGACTTGACGCTGGAACTCCGCGACCGGTACTATCCGGCGGCGAAGGTGTCGGTCCTTTCGAATGCGACGAAAACGTGGCGTGAAGGCGTTTTCGAGGCGCTCCGGAAGGTGGACAACCCCATCCTCAAGCTGGATGCGGCTACGGATGAGCAGGCCCGGCTGGTCAATCAGCCGCAGGGCGATTATCATGTGGAAGAGATCGTAAAGGACCTGAAACGGTTCGAGGGGAACTTCGTTCTCCAGACCATGTTCCTGAAGGGAGACGGATTCGCGACAGAGGATTGGGTCGATGCCTGGATGGACATCGTCCGCCGGCTCAAGCCCCGGGAGGTCATGGTGTACACCATCGACCGGGAAACCCCGATGAAGGGGCTCCGGAAATACACCGTGGAGGAGATGCGCGCCCTGGTGCAGCCGCTCATTGACGAAGGATACAAACTACAAATTAAAGGATAACACTATGGAACTGTTTGCCAAGTATGGTTATGCCCCTGAAAAGGAGGCGATTGCCCGTCATCTGGAACTGATCGCGTCCGGAATTGACCAGGTCGTGTCGGAAGAAGTCCTGAAGGAGTGTTTCTCCATCATGGACCTGACCACCCTGAGTCCCAAGGACACGCCGTCCTCCGTCCGGAAACTCGTCGAGAAGGTCAATTCCTTCGCCGTCGACTATCCGAACTACCCGCTGCCGGCTTCGGTGTGCGTCTATCCGAACTTCGCTTCCGTCGTCCGGAAAACCCGCAAGAACCCGCAGGTCCATGTGACCACCGTCGCGGGCTGCTTCCCGTCCTCCCAGAGCTTCCTGGATGTGAAACTCCATGAGATCGAAATGGCCGTGCGGGATGGTGCCGACGAGATCGACATCGTCCTGGCCCTCAATTCCTTCCTGGAAGGTGATTACGACACCGCCGGTAAGGAGATCCTTGCCAGCCGCGAGTGCATCGACAAGGTGGCCGCCGAACTGGGCCGTCCCGTGGTCCTGAAGGTGATCCTGGAAACCGGCCTGCTGGTGACGCCCGAGCGCATCGCCGACGCTTCCTTCCTGGCGATGGAGAACGGCGCCGACTTCATCAAGACGTCCACCGGCAAGGTGGAGGTGAACGCCACTCCTATGGCCGCCTACGTGATGTGCCAGTGCATCAAGAAGTTCTACGAGCAGACCGGCCGCAAGGTGGGCTTCAAGGCCGCCGGCGGAATCTCCTCTGCGATGGACGCCGTCTGCTACTATTCCATCGTGTCCACGATTCTCGGAAAGGAGTGGCTGGACAAGAGTCTCTTCCGTTTCGGGGTCAGCCGCCTGGCGAACCAGCTGCTGTCGGCCGTGGAGCAGAAGACGGTTACCTATTTCTAATCTTTTCGCCTGAAAGCCGTTTCACGGTTTTCGGCTTACGCACCTCCTGGATGGGCCTGGAAAGCCGTTTTTGCTGCTGAAATCCGGGAAGTTTGCGTGAAATGGCGCTTTTCCGCGCGGTTGTGAAGGGTCGAAATCGCCCTTGCAGCCGCGCGGAATGCGTTTTTGAAACTTAAACGTTTTATATTTTTATAAAACGGCTCCGTTTCCGAGTTTTGCATCGGACGAATGATTTGTGCTATGCGAAACTGTTGGAAACTGTTGCTGGTGTCGGCGCTCCTGGCGGGGTGCCGGCAAACGGACGTACCTGAGCCGGACGGCCGGCGGGTGAACGTATCGGCCTTGGGCCACGGAATGATCGAACTGGGCGAGAAACTGGAGGACCCATATACCGTTGAAAACATGCAGGAGGCCGTGGCGCGCCTGTATCCGACCAAGGCGGGAACGATCCGGATCACGGCGACGGACCTGTATGTCCGTTTCCTGCCGAAGACGGAGGACGAGTATGCGCTTTTGTTGTCAAAGGGTCTGAAGCTGACCGACCATCCCGTCGATTACCGCATCGTGAAGGAAGGGGATTACTATCACGACCCCTCTTTATCGGAGAATGAAATCACCTGGCAGTATGCCGTGGTAGGGAAGGATTTCGACTTTCCCGCCGGAATCCGCTGCGAGATTCTGGACGAGTGCTACATTTCTGAGAATGATCCGGTTACGCGGGCATCGAGCGGCATCGACTGGGATGCCGTAGAGGCCGAGGCGTACCGGCTGACTGGGAATGCGGACCTCTTTGCAGAGACACGGGCCGGCGAGGAACCTGTGGCCCCGTCGGGACGGATCACCATCGAGGATCCGGACGCCTTCGGCGGCAAACCTTATGGAGTCGCGGGCGTAATGGTGTGCTGCAACAGTTTCGTGAAGTTCGCTACGGCCTATACGGACCGTGACGGCTATTATCAATTGCCCAAGAAGTATTCATCCACACCGCGGTACCGGCTGGTCTTCAAGAACAGCGCCGGCTTCTCCATCGGTCTGAATCTCATTTTAGTCCCGGCGTCCGTGTCCACTTTGGGGACCGGTCCGGCCGCGGGCGTGGATGTCCATATCGACGCGGAATCCGACGATGCGCTCTGGCGCCGGGCAGTCGTGAACAATGCCGCGTACGACTACATCGCCCGTTGTTCTTCGTCGGACCTGGACCTGAAGGCGCCGCCGCAGGACCTGCGCATCTGGATCTTCAAGAACCTGACGTGCAGCAGCGCGGCGATGCTTCATCATGGGGCTTTCGTCGAGAGCAACGATTTGATACAACGATATTTGGGAGGCTATGTGTCCCTGTTGAAAACGTTCCTGCCGGACATTACCGTCGGAGCGAATGCCGGGGACGCCGCCTTTGTGGACCTGTACTCTGCGGTGATGCATGAGATGGCGCACGCCAGCCATTACGCCCAGGTGGGCAATGCCTGGTGGAACCCGTACATCACCTATGTCATCCGCTCCTATGTGACGGAAGGAAAGCAGGTGTACGGGAGCGGTTCCGGAGAGGACGCCGGCTATTGTGAGGTTGGTGAGATGTGGGGTTATTTCATGGAAAGCGTCCTCTTCCAGGACCGTTATGGCGGCGACCTGCCCGCCCTCGGTATCTCGTACTGGTTTTATCCGCAGATCTTCCGGTATCTGTATGAACGCGGCCTGACCTGTGCGGACATCTTCAAGGCCCTGAAGTCCGAGGTGACCTCGCGCGATGACCTGCAGGATGCGCTCGTGATGTTGTTCCCGGAACACGAAAAGACGATTTCTCAAGTTTTCACCCGATACAGCCGATGAAAAAGATCATGCTTCTGGCGGCCGCCCTGTGTGTCGGGGCCGTCGCTTCCGCCCAGCGTCTGTCTGTGGCGACCAACGTGTTGGATTATGCCGATTTCGGCACATTGAACGTCGAAGGGGATGTGGCGGTAGGGCGCCAGTGGACTTTGACCGCAGGCGCCAAATACAACCCTTTCCTGTTCAAGGCGGAGACGCCCGAGCCCTTGTCAGCTCGTCAGCAGCTGTACGCTGCGGGCGTGCGCTTCTGGCCCTGGCATGTGTTCTCCGGCTGGTGGCTTGGTGGAAAGGTGCAATACCAGGAATACAACCGGGGAGGGATCCGCTCAGCCGAGACGGATGAGGGAGACAGATATGGGGCGGGCCTCTCCGCCGGTTTTACCTACATGCTGCATCCGCACCTGAACGTTTCCGTGGGTGCGGGCGTGTGGGGAGGTCTCCAGCGCTATACGATCTATTCCTGCCCGGTTTGCGGGGTCACGGAGTCGTCCGGCGAGAAGACCTTCATCCTGCCCAATGATCTGTCTATCTCTTTGTCTTATGTCTTTTGAGCATGTCTTTTATGCGGGTGGTTCGGCGGCTTCCGGTTCTCTTCACTCTGTCACTCCTTTTTATCACATGTTCCATCAAGGAAAACCGGGCCGCCTGCCCCTGCGCCCTGACCCTGGAACTCACCGGTCTTCCGGTGAGTCCCGTGGTCCTGGGCGTGACGGGGGAAGGGTATTCCTTCACTGAAGTGATTCACGCTGATACGATTCTCGTGTTGCCGGTTCCAAAGGGGGAATTGGCCGTTTCTGCCGTGGGCGGTGCCCTGGCGGAAGGCGATGGGAGTATTCGGATTCCAAAAGGGGAGGAAGCCCCGCCATTGTATCTGTTTCATGCCGAAGTATCTACCGTAGCGGATCAGGTCGTCCTTCCCGTGCTGCTGCATAAGCAGTATTGCTCGCTGGAACTCGTCTTTAGCGGCCCTCCTGGGTTTGGACCGCCGTTCGATGTGTCAGTCGAGGGGTTTTATGAGGGCTGGTGTGCCGACGGAAGCCCGCTGCCGGGTACGTTTTCCCGCCGTCTCCTGCCAGGTGCTGACGGGAGCGGGTCGCTTTCTTCCGGCTCTTCCGGTCTTGCTGTCATCCGTCTCCCTCGCCAGGGGGACGATTCTCTCCTGATGCACATCGTCTTCTCCGACCATGTCGTCCGGACCTTCGCTCTCGGCTCGTACATCGCCGCTTCCGGGTATGACTGGTCCGCCCCCGACTTGGAAGATCTTACCTTGAAGGTGGACATTTCATTGACTTCTGTGACTGTATCCACGGACTTGTGGAGCCGGACGGAAGAGATGGAGATCTGGATATAAGAAAATTTGTATATATAAGAAATTTATTATAGATTTGCGATGAAATGGAGCGAGGTACGTCGGATTGCTGAACGAACGGGATGGATTCTGGTCAGATATGGACGCAAACACGATGTCTATGAGAAGGATGGAGAGATTCTGCTCATTGAACGTCATTCTTCTGCTGAACTCAGAGGGGACGTCCGTCATAAGATTATGAAACAATTGGGATTAAAGTGACATGAAAACGACTGCACTGATTGAAACTGGGCCGGATGGCGGTTTTGACATCGTCTTGATGGATTTGAAACATCATGTTATTTTCGGCGATGGTGAAACCGTCGAAGAGGCCAAGGAGGATCTCTTGAACTCAATTCAGGAGGTGATGGCCGTTTATACCGAAGAGGGCAAGCCCCTCCCGGAGGAACTTCAGGATTTGGAACTCGAATACAAATATGACATCGCCTCTTTCTTCAACGAGTTCAACTGGATCAATATCTCTGCTCTCGCCAAGGTCCTTGGAATGAACAGAAGCCTTCTGTATCAGTATAAGAAAGGGAATACCTACATCTCCCACGAGCAGATGAAACGGATTGAGAGGGGAGTCCATGAACTCGGGAAAAAGCTGCTAGAGTTTTCGGTTAAATAATTTGCAGATTCGAAAAATCTTCGTACCTTTGCAATCCACTCGAACGCGCGGATGGCGGAATTGGTAGACGCGCTACTCTCAGGAGGTAGTGTCCGAAAGGACGTGTCAGTTCGACTCTGATTTCGCGCACAGGAATGGCCTTGGATTTATCCGGGGCCATTCTTTTATTTCGCTGTGTTAGAGATAATTCCTATCTTTGCCAAAATTTTGCCCAATGGGCGTAATCCACTGTAATATGAAAAGAATCAGTTATTTCCTTCTTACTGTCCTTTCTGTGTTTTTGATGAGCTGTGAGCGGGAGAACATTCCCGATGCCGAGCCGGAAAAAAGCATCGTCATCCTTTCCGATAACGACGTTCACTGTTCCATAGACGGCTATGCACGCCTGGCGGGCCTGTATGATGCCATCGCCGCCAGTGATACGGCTTGGGCGGCCTCGGTGAGTTGCGGTGACTACCTGCAGGGTGGCAATGCGGGGGCTCTATCCCGTGGACAGTATATCGTCGATGTCATGAATGCAGTGGGCTTTGATGCCGTCACCCTGGGGAATCACGAATTTGACTACGGTATGGACCGCATGCAGGAATTGATGGGGCAAATCAATGCTCCCGTCTTGAGCGCCAATCTCTACAAGTACGGTTCCTCCGAGCCTTGCTTCCCGTCCTATACCATCAAGAATTACGGGGCACGCAGCGTTGCCTTCGTCGGTGTCACGACGCCGGAGTCCATGATCGGCGAGAGCTACTCCTTCTATGATAACGACGGCAACCAGATCTATGATCTCCGTACCGACGATGTTATCCGTCTTGTGCAGGCTGCCGTTGATGAAGCGCGTGGCAAAGGTGCCGACTACGTTGTAATTCTCGCACACTTGGGTGAGGAGAAACCCGCCCTGGGGATAACTTCCCATGAGCTTATTGCCGCCACCCGGGGTATCGATGCTGTACTGGATGGGCATTCCCATTCCGTCATCCCGGGCGACCTGGTGAAGAACCTGGACGGAAAGCTCGTTCCCGTCTCCCAGACCGGCACGCAGTTCGCCAATGTGGGCAAACTCGTCATCTCCCCCGACGGAAGTATCACTACTTCGCTGGTCCCCATCGAAGAGATTCCCTATGAAAGAACCAGCGTGAGTACGGCCATCGAAAAGGTGCATCAGGCATTGGATGAGGTGACGGCCAGGAAGGTCGCCTACAGCGATTTCGACCTGATCATGCGGGATGCCGACGGTAACAGGCTGATCCGTCGCGGCGAGACTAATTTGGCCGACATCCTGACCGATGCGGTCCGCTATACGATGCAATCCCAGATCGGCCTTTTCAATGGCGGCGGCTTCCGCAACGGCATTTCGGCGGGCACCATCACCTATGGGGATATAGCTAATGCTCAGCCGTTTGACGACCACCTGTCCAAATTCGAGGCCACCGGCGCGCAGATCCTTTCCATGCTCGAGCGCTGCACCTCAAATCTCCCGTCTGAGGAAGGACAATTCCCCCAGGTCTCCGGCCTCCGTTATACCATCCACCAGCAGAGCGATACCGTGACCGACGTGGCTGTGCTTGATGAAACTTCCGGCACCTGGATCCCTCTCGATCCCGCCGGCTATTATACCATCGCCTCCTCGGATTACTATGCCCGCGGCGGTTTCTATGATACGCTCAAGGACGCTAAGCAACTCATCTACAGTACCGGACTCGTCCGTGACGCCCTGGCCGACTACATGGAAAAGACCCTGGGTGGCGTCATCCCCGCCATCTATGCCCAGCCTCAGGGACGGATTACTGTCTTGGACGACTGATGTCGTATTCTGAACCCGGGTTTAGCGTTGATCCGGGCTTCTATTGTCGATCGGTTGACGCGTCTCTGGTTTCCGAACTATTAAGCAGGAAGAATTTGGGCATGGTCGGTTGTCTTTGGACCGACCATGCCCAATTATTCGTCATACCTTGCCTATTTAATGGGATTGAGTCTCGTTCTGGCGGAGTGTACAAATGGTTGGATACCAACGGTTTAAGCTTTCGTCTTTGTTCCGAATAGGACACAGACTTGGGCTTAAATGCCTATATGTATGCAAGTTACGCTGCAGAGAGTTCATTATTTGTTGTTTTTTGGCAAACTATTATCAGGACGATACACGTTGGAATCTGCCTCTTGTAACGTATATGATTTAGTCACAGTTAATTAGGCATTAGTCTTTGTCCTTTTTGGGACAAAGACCAGGCCTTAAATCATTATAAACCAATCAATTACGTGACAGTGCCTTCGAGCCGCTAGATGAGACATTCCGATTATTCTGTCGCTGGACCTCAAACATCACCTTTCGCACTTGGAGCCAGCCTGTAACTTATCTGTCTGATATACAACACATTGCGTGCTGGTCTTTGTCCCGATTGGGACAAAGACCGAGCCTTAAGCTCTTGAAAAACAGTCAATTACGTTGCGTCGCTTTCAAATCACTTGAAAAGACGCACCGATTATCCTATCGCCGGATCTGAACCAATACTTTCTAATCCGGAACTCGCCTATGCGCTATCTTTTTGATTTACAACGCTTTGCATCTAGGTCTATGTTCCAAAAAGGACAAAGACCAAGACATAAAGTATTGCAGATGAGCGAGTTGTGCTGCGCGTGGGGGCGTGGGAAGCAACGTGCGTGGGAAACAACGTGCATGGGAAGCGGGGGGCGTGGGAGACAAGGGGAGTAGGGGAGGGTGTAAAACGAAAAAGCACCGCCGTGATGGCGATGCTTTTTCGTAGCCCCACGAGGAATCGAACCTCGATTTAAAGTTTAGGAAACTTCCGTTCTATCCGTTGAACTATGAGGCCGCGACGGCCGGAAAGTGCCGGTGTGAGATGACGGCCGGAAGGTGCCGGTGCATGACGACGGCCGGAAAGTGCCGGTGCGAGACAGCGGCCGGAAGGTTCCGGCGCGAGATTACTCTGCGCTCTTGACGATGATCTGACGACCGCGATAGTAGCCGCACTCAGGGCAGACACGGTGATAGATCACGGTGGCGCCGCAGTTCGGGCAGACGCTGAGGGTGGGAACCGCAGCGTGGTCGTGCGTTCTTCTCTTGTCTCTCCGCTGCTTGGAGAGTTTGTGTTTCGGATGTGCCATAATTACTTATCTTTATTTTGTTTATTTTCCGTCAAAAAGTCCTTTCAGCGCTGCGAACGGGCTGTTCGTTTCACCAGCCTCCTCGTCCGAGCGCTCCTGACCCAGAAATCTGACCGTGTCGGGGTTGCATTCCCCGTCCGCATGGACCCGCTGCATCGGGAGAGACAGGCATACGTAATCGTAGATGGCCTGGCTCAGGTCCAGCTCGGTGTCCACGACGCTCACCAGCAGGATTTCGCGGGATCCCTCCCGCATCTCCTCCTCCGCAATCGTCTCCTCGCCGAACTTCACGCTGAAAGCGGGGTGGGCCTCCACCGGAAGCACCAAGTCTTCCAGGCAGCGGTCGCAGGCGACCGTCACGGTACCCAGGATGTCCAGGTCAATGCCAATGTAACGTCCTGATTTGACGGCCCTTGCGTCCACATCGACAGCGGCGTCAAGGATTTCTGTGTTGTCAAACTTTTGAAAGAACTCGTTGCCTGCGTGCCAGCGGTAATTCCGCTCGCCTGCAGCCCATCCATTCAGGGGAATGATGTAATCCATCGCCTAAAAACAGATTAAGGGTTGCAAAGGTACAAATAATTTTCCGAAAATCAATCTTCTGTGCCAGAATTTCTCTTCCGGGCCAGCGGATCGAGCATAATCTTGCGCATCCGCATGTGGTTCGGCGTGATTTCCACGAGCTCGTCCTCCTGGATATACTCGAGGGCTTCCTCCAGGGAGAACTTGACGGCCGGGGGCAGGACGACTTTCTCGTCGGAGCCCGAAGCGCGCATGTTCGTGAGTTTCTTGGTTTTGCAGATATTGATGTTCAAGTCGCGCTCGCGGGTGTGCTCGCCCACGACCATGCCGCAATAGACCTCCTCGCCGGGCTCGATGAAGAACCGGCCGCGGTCCAGCAGCTTGTTCATCGAATAGGCCACGGCTTCGCCGGTCTCCAACGACACGAGGGAACCGTTGATGCGCATTTCAATATCGCCCTTGTACGGCTGGTAATCCTTGAAACGGTGCGCGACGACGGCCTCGCCCTGGGTGGCAGTCAGCAAGTTGGAACGCAGACCCATCAGACCGCGCGTCGGAATCTCGAACTCCAGCAGCGTCCGGTCGCCGCGCGGTTCCATCCGCACGAGGGCGGCCTTGCGGCGGGTGGACAGCTCGATGGCCGCGCCGACAAATTGCTCGGGAACCTCGATGGACAGTTCCTCGATCGGCTCGCAGCGCTGTCCGCCGATGGTCTTGTCCAGCACCTTGGGCTGGCCCACCTGCAGTTCGAAGCCTTCCCGGCGCATCGTCTCGATGAGCACGCTCAGGTGCAGCACGCCGCGGCCGTACACCACGAAGGAATCGGCGTTGACGCCGGGCTTCACGCGCAGCGCGAGGTTCTTTTCAAGCTCCTTCTCCAGGCGGTCCTTGATGTGGCGCGAAGTGACGAACTTGCCGTCCTTGCCGAAGAATGGCGAGTTGTTGATCATAAAGAGCATACTCATCGTGGGCTCGTCCACGGCGATGGGCGGCAGGGCCTCCGGGTTTTCAAAATCGGCCAGGGTATCGCCGATCTCAAAGCCCTCGATGCCCACCACGGCGCAGATGTCGCCGCACTGGACCTCGTCCACGTTAGCCTTTCCAAGACCCTCGAAGACCATCAGCTGCTTGATCTTGCTCTTCTCCACGATGTCGTAGCGTTTGCACAGGGAGACGGGCATTCCGGTCCGGAGGGAACCGCGGGTAATGCGGCCGATGGCGATCCGTCCCACGTAGGGGCTGTACTCCAGGGAAGAGACCAGCATCTGGGGCGTGCCTTCCAGGATGGCGGGAGCGGGAATCTCCTCGAGGATGGTATCCAGCAGGGCGGTGATGTCGCCCGTGGGCTTCTTCCAGTCCGTGGACATCCAGCCCTGTTTGGCCGATCCGTAGATGGTCTTGAAGTCCAGCTGGTCCTCGCTGGCGCCCAGGTTGAACATCAGTTCGAACACCTCTTCCTGCACTTCGTCGGGCCGGCAGTTGGGTTTGTCCACCTTGTTGATGACCACGATGGGCTTCTTGCCCATATCGATGGCCTTGTTCAGCACGAAACGCGTCTGGGGCATACAGCCTTCGAAGGCGTCCACCAGCAGCAGCACGCCGTCGGCCATATTCAGGACACGTTCCACCTCGCCGCCGAAATCACTGTGCCCGGGCGTATCGATGATGTTGATCTTCACGCCTTTGTAGGTGACGGACACGTTCTTCGCCAGGATGGTGATCCCGCGCTCGCGCTCGAGGTCGTTGTTGTCCAGGATAAGGTTCCCCAGATCCTCCGGCCGGCGCACCAGGTTGGCCTGGTAAATCATACGGTCCACCAGCGTGGTTTTCCCGTGGTCCACGTGGGCGATGATGGCTATATTTCTGATATCCTGCATATATCGCTTCCTTAAAAACCTGCAAATTTACAATTTTCCCTCGGAAATGGCACAAAAAAAGATGACCTGCCGGCCATCTTTTTTTGTGCGCGAAATCAGAGTCGAACTGACACGTCCTTTCGGACACTACCTCCTGAGAGTAGCGCGTCTACCAATTCCGCCATCCGCGCATCGAAAGGGACTGCAAAGATACGCACTTTTTTTGAATCTCCAAACTTTTGGCGGCGAAAATAATCATATCTCCAGCGGAAGCGTCACAGGCTCCCGGAAACTGCCGCCGGACAGCCGTAATTCACTGACGGAAAGGTCCAGCAGGAGGCCGATGTCCGCCAGATCCGGCGCCGTCCAGTCGTAGCCGGAGCGGGCGAGCGCCTCCCCCAGCGGGAAGCTGCGCACCACTCCTTCCGGCATCACCACGTCCAGCCAGAGTTCGCTCTCGGGGCGCTGCCGGGGAAGGCGGCAGCGGAAGCCCGCGTCCAGCGTGCACTGAAAGGGGCCGTCGGTAGGTTCCCCGGCCGAAAGCGACCAGCCGTCCACGGACCCCCGCACCGACACTTTGAAAGGCTGTGCCCAGCCCGGCGGCGAGACCGGCTCCAGCGCCAGCGTGCAGTAGTGCCGCCGCAGCCGTACGGTGGCGGCCCCGGTGTCGCCGGAACAGTCGGCCCACGCCTGCCAGGCATACAGGGGCGGGGCCTCGGAGCCGTAAGGGATGCGCACCGCGGTTCCGTCGGCCGGGAGGGCCCCCGAGACGGCCGCAAGCAGCGCCCGGGGGCCTTTTGAAACCAGCACTGTGAGACAGGTGTCCCGGAGCGCCTCCCCCGCCGGAAGGCCGTTGGCGAACAACCGGACCGGGCTGACGGGAAGCGCACGCATCTCCACGGCAAGGGTACAGGGACAGTCCCGGCGGTCCTCCTTCACGACGTCACAGGACGCCCAAACAAGGCTGCCGTAAAGGACGGCCGCCGCCGCACACCCCCTGCGCCCCGCCGCGAAACGCATCATTTTCCGAAATAGCGGAAGGTATTCTCAATCACGTCGTCCAGGGCCGGATAGAGGTTCAGGAGGGTTTCCTTCAGGTCCTCCATGGTGGTGACATCGGCCGTCAAGGCCCGGAAGATCTGCCCGCGGGAAAGCCCCCGTTCATACAGATAGACGAAGATGTCCGGCTTGAACCAGAAGGTGTTCCCGAAGGTGGCCACAGTGCCGCCGTAACGTTCCTTATACAGGGTTTCCTGAAGGAAATAGGCCCACATCTCCCCGATTTCGCAGTAGTTCGCGTCTTCCCGCGTCCCGCTTCCGTAGGCGTTCCAGCCCTCCAGGACGAAGGATTTGACGACGTATTTGATATATGGATTCCAGAAAGCGTTCCCCACTTTTCCGTAGTGGCTCGCGTGCGCGAGTTCGTGCGTAACGGCCCGATAGATGCCCGCATAATCCTCCTCCTTCGTGCCGATGGTCACGTCCGGCAGAAGCATCTTCACCAGCCACAGCCAGTCGCCCAGGTATTCGCTCAGCAGCCCGTCCTCCAGAAACGCCCCGTGGTGCAGCATACAGGCGCTGGAGCAGCGCAGGTGCGGGAAAATCCAGATGCGCAGGTCCCCCGGCGGCGGCGTCACGTCCAGCTCCTCCCGCGTGCAGCGGGAAAAGTAGTCGTAGGCGGCGTTGTTCACCGCGCATCGGCGGAAGAGCGCCCCGTCGCCGGAAGCCGTCACGTGGTAGTCGATCCCTTCCGGGGAACCCTTCCCCAGCGTACTCACCGAGGCGGGAATGACAATGAGGTTCAGGCCGATGTTAAAGCCCTTCTCGTTCTTGAAAACCAGCCGGTAGCGCGGCTTCCCGGAGAAAGTCTTGTCCATCTTGTAGTAGCCGTCGCGGTCGGTATAGGCGGTAGCGATGCGCACGAACACGTTGGCCGCCACCATCACGCCCGAAACGCCGAACGGCTTCCCGCCGCTGAAACGGGGGTCCTCGATGGTGATACGCCCTGCCGGGGCCGATGCGCCGGCCTTGGTTACCGCCTCCAGCATCCCTTCGTTTCCCGTGAGGCGGAAGGCCTCGCGCTCCACCAGCGCCCAGTCCACCCCCTCCGCGGCCTTGGTCGCGCTCTGATGTTCGGCGAAGAAGCACTCGTCCAGCAGCTCATAGCGAATGCCGGCGGGGAAAACGAACGATTTGGGCACAACGGCGTACTGCCAGGTGATGGCTTCCTCCCCCACCGACGGATCCTTGTAGTAATCCCCCTCCCGCAGGATGCTGTAGTCCATCGGATGGTCCAGCAGGTAGAGGCCCAGGTCCTTGAGCATCCCCAGCTGGGCGTCATCGGCCGGCAGGAAACGCACATACAGGTCGGTGGCCTCTATCTGCACGCGGCCCGCTTTCGAGGGATAGGCCTTCGTAAGGGCCTCCTGCATATTGGCCACCGTGTAGGGATCCTCCAGCTTCTCCCCCAGCTGGATCATATCGTGGTACACTTCCCCGTCGGGCTGGCGGGAAGCGGCGGGAGCGGGATCATCCTTGAAGCTGCACGCAAGCGGCAGCAGCAGGAACAGGGACAAGAAGACTTTTTTTATCATAGCGCTCAGTTTTTCTCCCTGCAAAACTGAGAAAAGTTATCCGTTTCACGGCAGGGTGAAACGTTTAACTGCAAAAGCGGCCTCCCGTAAGCGTAAAACGCCGTTTTTCACGGCGAATGAAACGGATAATGACCGAAAAACCGTCGCAAAGGCACAAAAAATCGGCCCTCCACGCTGGTGGAAGGCCGATTATCCGTTTCAGAAAAAAAGATTAGAAATGGGCCACAGTCTTCTGTTCCACGGCGGAAAGAAGCTTGTTCGCCAGGGAAGACACCCCGAAGCGGAACAGGTCCTTGTTCAGCCATTCGGGCCCCAGGATGGAGCTCACGATGGACCAGTAGCACACGGCATCCAGGGCAGAGGAAACGCCGCCAGCGGGCTTGAAGCCCACCTTGTGCCCAGTCTTTTCATAGTACTTCTTGATGCATTCGCACATCACGTAGGCGGCGGTGGGGGTGGCGTTCACCTTCACCTTGCCCGTGGAGGTCTTGATGAAATCGGCCCCGTTCTCCATCGCGAGGAAGGAGGCGTCGGCGATGGCCTGGGTGGACGGCAGGAGGCCAGTTTCCAGGATAACCTTCAAAACCACTTTCCGCCCGGCGGCGGCTTTGTCGATGCACTCGCGGGAAGCCTTGATCTCGTTCCCGGCGGCGGCGTAATCGCCGGCGAGGAAGCTGTTGAGGGCGAGGACGATGTCGATTTCGTCGGCCCCGTTCCTGACCGCCAGTTCAATCTCGTGGAGTTTCACCTCCAGGTAGCTCTGGGAACTGGGGAAGCAGCCCGCCACGCAGGTGACGTGCAGCTCCGGCGTGCAGCGGGTGGCGGCTACGACGGATGCGAAGTTGGGGTACACGCAGCACGATGCGGGAAGCGGGAACTCCGGGAAAGCCTTGGGAAGGGCGTTCACCTTTTCCACCATCGCCTTCACGGAAGCGGGCGTGTCGTCACTCGAAAGGGTGGTCTGGTCCATCAGGCCGAAACAGGCCTTGTAGATCTCCGGGGAGGCGAGCTCCTCCAGGGAGGCGGCAATCTGTTCCAATTTGTGGGCGATGGCCTCGTCATTCGGCGTATAGCCGTAGTTGCTGGAAATAGACATAGTGTGTTATCCTTTAATTTGTATATTGTATCCTTCGTCCAGGAGGGGACGCACCAGGGCACGCATTTCCTCCACGGAATATTTCTTCAACCCCTGCAGCGGGGTTTCACGGTCGATGGTATAGACCATCACTTCGCGGGGCTTCAACCGCCGCACGATTTCCATCCAGTCTTCCGCCCAATCGGCCGTCTCCCAACCGTCGCCCTTCAGGAACATCGTCTGGAGGACGAACTGCCCTTCGAAGCGTTCCAGGGCCTTTACTACATCGGCTACGCGGTAGCCTTTTGCGGGCCGATTCACCCGCCGCGCCTGTGCATCGGTGGCGGCGTCCAGCTTGAGGATGGGGTTGTCCACCTTCCGGAGCGCCTCGAAAATGCGGAGCACGCCGCAGCGCGTGGCGTTGGAAAGGACGCTCACCCGGGCCGATGGATAAAACCGGTCCCGCAGCGCCAGCGTCAGGTCCACGATCTCCGGGAAGGCAGGGTTCAGCGTGGGCTCGCCGTCGCCGGAGAAGGTGATCGAGTCGATGGGCGTTCCCGCCGCCCGGCAGGCCTGGAGCTTCTCTTCCAGCGCCTCCCGCACCTCTTTGGCCGAGGGCAAGCGGGTATCGGCCAACCCGTCCTTGTTCCAACCGCACTCGCAGTAGATGCAGTCAAAGTTACAGATTTTTCCGTTCCGCGGCAAGAGGTTGATGCCTAAGGAACTCCCGAGCCGCCGGCTGAAGATGGGGCCGAATACCGTGTCTTCCCTTAGCATAACCTGACAGATTTGCAGTTCACAATCCGCACGACTCCGGGCTTTTTGCCGGGCTCCAGGGTTCCGAGGCAATTCTCGAGCCCCAGGAAGCGGGCGCCGTTCAGGCAGGCCCATTCCAGCATCTCCTGCAGCGGCACTTCCGGGAAGGCTTCCTGCAGGCAGGCGATTTCCGCCACCATATTCAGCGCATCGTTGGAGGACAGGGAGTCCGTTCCGATGCAGATGGGAATCCCGGAAGCGCGCATCACGGAGATGGGTGGCAGCGTATGATGAATGAACAGGTTGGAAAGCGGACAGACGGCGATGTACGGATGAGCCAGCACCTCGCGCGCCAGGGCGGCGCCTTCCGGGGTGAGGCAGCATTCGTGTACCAGGAGGACATTCCCCTGCACCGGCTTTTTTAGGCCGGCGGCCTTGAGCCGATCCAAGAAGTACTCGAGCGAGGAAGTCCCCGTCACCGGCGGCGTGGGAATGCCGTTCGCGATGCGGTTGTCCCACATCGGCCCGCGGCCGTAGCGCATCATCTCCTCTTCCTCCTCCGACTCTTCGCTGTGGAAGGACAGGAAGCCGTCTTCGAGACCTGCAGCGGCCGATGCGGACAGCAGCTGCGGGCTCATCGTATAGCAGGAATGGGGCGTTGGGGCGGCGTCCAGGCCCAGCGCACGGGCCTGCGCCTGCAAATCCCGCACGGAGGCCATCACGGCGTCACATTCCTCAGGCTGAGCCCCGAACACTTCCAGGAAGGTACGGGTATAAAGCGGATGGGAAGCCTTCAGGGCGAAGGAATCCGCGCAGTTGGAAATATCGGCCATCGCCACCACGCCCTGCGCCCAGAGGCCGTCCAGGGCCTCTTTCAAGGCCGCGAGCCGATCCTCCTTCGAGGATGTATCCCGAAGCGCGTTGATCTGGTCGATAAAACCCGCCATCCCGGTCCCCTTGCGGAACTTTCCCTTCAGGTAGGAGAGCTCCGCGTGGCAGTGCGCGTTCACGAAGCCCGGGCACAGGATGCCTTCCTCCACCCGCTCCCCTTCCGGGCAGACGCCCGTTCGGAGGACGGTGCCATCGGCCGATGTCTCCACAAAGCCCCGGCGGAGCGGCTGCCCTGCCAGCGTGTAGACGTATTCGGCCGTATAGCGCATTACTGAAGCGTATCCCGCTGATAGAGTTCTTCCCGCAGTTTCACGGTATCCACGATGTGGAAATACACGCTGTCGCCGGCAAAGCGGATGCGCATCGTATCCGCCGCCCGCACACGCGGATGCGGCAGGGTGGTGTCCGGCTGCAGCGTATAGATGCGAAGGAAGCCTTTCCGCCATTCCTGCAGGTCGATGACGGCCTTCACTTCCTTGGCGCGGGCTTCCAGGTCATCGGCCACCGCGCTCATGATCTTCTCCATCCGGGAGGCGTCCGAAAGGTAGTAGCTGATGCTGCGCAGGAAGTCGTCCGTGTTGTAGCCGTAGGCCTCGAAGATGCCTTCATACACCAGCATCGTATCCGCCTGCCGCTTCGATTGGAAGTTCTGCTTGAGCTGCTGGTCCTGGATGAGCATATCGGCCATAATCCGCTGCATCTTGGCACGCTTGATCACCCGCGGGCCGCAGGCGACCGCCAGGAGGAGCACAAGGCCGATATAAAGGACGCGGCGCATTAGCGGAGGGCGGCGCCTAATTCACTCTGAAGGGCGTTCAGCACGCGTTCCATCGTCTTTTCCACCACCTCATCCGTGAGGGTGCGCTCCAGGTCCTGGAGGACGAAGTTCAGCGCGTACTGCTTCTTGCCCGCAGGAATCTTCTCGCCGCGGTACACGTCGAAGAGCGAGACGCTTTTGATGAGGTGCTTGCCGGCTTTGAGGGCGCATTTGCGGACGTCGGCGTAGGCCACGTTTTCATCCAGCAGCAGGGCCAGGTCGCGGCGCACCTCCGGGAACTTCGGCAGCTCCTTGAAGGCAAATTTGTCGCGCTTGATGAGGGCGAAGAGCACTTCCCAGTTGATCTCCGCGGCGAAGACGGGCTGCTTCACGCCGAAGCGTTTGCAGAGGGCGGGATTCATCGTGCCCAGGGTGGCGAGCAGCTGCGGCTCACGGCCGGGGACGCTCCAGGTGATGCCCTCGCTGAAGAGGTCTGCGGGAGCGGCGCCGGCGATGAGGCCGTTCACATCCACGCGGTAGCGGGAAAGCAGGTTCTCCACATAGCCTTTCAGCTGGAAGAAACTGGACTTCTGGGCGGCGCTGCGCCAGACTTTGTCCGGTGTGCCGCTGATAAAGAGCGAGAAGCAGCGGTGCTCCTCATAGCTCGCGAGGGTTTTCCCGTCGCCTTCCGGCAGGCGCTGATAGACGGAGCCGTACTCGAAGAACTTGAGGCTCGTCGCCTGGCGGTTCAGGTTGTAGGCCACCACTTCCAGGCCGTTCAGAAGGAGCGTCTGGCGCATCACGTTGAGGTCGCTCGAGAGCGGGTTCACGATGTGGACGCACTTCTGCGCGGGGAAGGTTTCCAGCTGCGTATAGTAGTCCTCCTTGGTGAGGGAGTTATTCATCGTCTCCACGAAGCCGTTCGCGGCCAGCCAGTTGGAAATGTTGTTGCGGGTGGCTTCCGGGTCCGGCTGGGCCGACGGATTCACGCTCATCCGCAGGTTCTCCGGCAGCTCGATGTTGTTGTAGCCGTAGATGCGGAGGATTTCCTCCACCACGTCGCATTCGCGGGTGACATCCACCATATAGGTGGGGGCGGCCACCAGGGCGCCGCTGCGGCGTTTCGCCAGGAACTGGTAGTTCAGGCCGATGAGGATCTTCTCGATGGTATCGGCCCCGATTTCCTTGCCGATGAAATGCTGGATGCGGTTGTAGTCCAGTTCGATCTGCGCACGGCCGATCTTATTGGGGTAGACTTCGCGGACCTTGCCCACCACCTTTCCGCCGGCCGTCTCCAGGATGAGGAGGGCGGCGCGCTTGGCGGCGTAGAGGGCGGCCTCGGGATCCGCTCCGCGTTCGAAGCGGAAGCTGGCGTCGGTGCTTAAGGTCTGGCTCTTGGCGGTCCTGCGGATGCTCACGGGGTCGAAGTAGGCGCCCTCGATGAACACGTCCACCGTGCTGTCGCTCACGCCCGAATCTTCGCCGCCGAAGACGCCGGCGATGCACATCGGCCCATCAACATTTGCGATCACCACGTCGCAGGCGGCGAGCTTGCGCTCCACGCCGTCCAGGGTTTTTATCGGCTCCCCTTCCTTGGCGCGGCGCACGATCACCTTCCCACCACTAATCTTTCCGGCGTCGAAGGTGTGCAGGGGCTGGCCCGTCTCGAAGAGCACGAAGTTGGAGATATCCACGATGTTGCTGATGGGCTTCAGGCCGATACTGAGCAGCCGCTCCTGCAGCCACTGGGGGCTCGGGGCCACTTTCACGCCCTTGATGGTGATGCCGCAGTAGCGGGGGGCGCCGTCGCTGTCCTGCACTTCCACGGGGATGGAGTCGCCATCGGCCTCCTTGAAAGCCTCCACGGAAGGGAGTTCCAGTTTGGCGGGGATGCCCTTGCTGTAAAGGTAGGCGTAGAGGTCCCGCGCCACGCCGATATGGGATGCCGCGTCGATGCGGTTGGCGGTGATTTCGTATTCGATGACGGCTTCGTCCTTCAGCCCCAGATACTCCTTGGCGGGCGTGCCGATCTTTGCGTCCTCCGGCAGCACCATAATGCCTTCGTGGCTGGCGCCGATGCCCAGTTCGTCCTCCGCGCAGATCATACCGAAGCTCTCCACGCCGCGGATCTTGGACTTTTTGATCTTGAAGTCACCGGGGAGCACGGCCCCTATCTGGGCGAAGAGGACCTTCTGGCCGGCCGCTACGTTGGCCGCGCCGCAAACCACCTGGACGGGCTCGTTTCCGCCGTCGTCCACGGTGGTTACGTGCAGGTGGTCGCTGTCCGGATGGGGCTCGCAGGTGAGGACTTTCGCCACCACCACGTTCTTCAGGCCGCCGGGGACCACTTCCTGCATCTCCAGGCTGTCCACTTCAATGCCGATGGAAGTCATCGCCTCCGCCACCTGTTCGGGGCTGAGGTCGCACTTCAAATACTCCTTTAACCAGTTGTAAGACAGTTTCATTGTATATTTTCCAGTTTAAACAGATCTTCTACGAATTCTTTCTTGTCGAAGACTTTGAGGTCTTCCACGCCCTCCCCGATTCCGAGGAACTTGATGGGAATCTTGAACCCGTCCACGATGCCCACCACCACGCCGCCCTTGGCACTTCCGTCCAGTTTGGTGACGGCAAGGGCGGTGACGTCCGTGGCCCTGGAGAACTCCTTCGCCTGTACGAAGGCGTTTTGGCCGGTGGAGGCGTCCAGCACCAGCAGCACCTCGTGGGGACCGTCGGGAACCACGCGTTTGATCACATTGCGGATTTTGGTGAGTTCGTTCATCAGGTCCACGCGGTTGTGCAGACGGCCGGCCGTGTCGATGAGGACGGCATCGGCCCCCTTGGCGACGGCGCTCTTGACGGTGTCGAAGGCCACGGCGGCGGGATCCGCGCCCATCGGCTGCTTCACAATATCGGCCCCGGCCCTTTCCGCCCAGATGTCCAGCTGCTCCACAGCGGCGGCGCGGAAGGTATCGGCCGCTCCGATGACCACCTTCTTACCCTGCTTTTTGAGCATGGCGGCCAACTTGCCGATGGTGGTCGTCTTCCCAACGCCGTTCACGCCCACGATGAGCATCACGTAGGGCTTCTTCGTGAAGTCAAAGGGCTGCACGGGCTCGTCCGGGCCCATCAGGTTGGCGATTTCGTCGCGAATGAGGGCAGTGAGCTCCTCCATATCCACGTACTTGTCCTTCTCTACGCGGTCCTCGATGTTGTCGATGAGCTTGAGGGTGGTATCCACGCCCATATCGCTGCTCAGCAGGGCCTCCTCCAGGGCGTCCAGCACGTCGTCGTCCACCCGGGACTTTCCCGTGATGGCCCGCCCCAACTTCTGGAAGAAGTTCAGGTTCGTTTTCTTGACGCCGCTGCTAAAGATTCCCATAGTTTGCAAATTTAACAATATTCTACGGGTTTAACAAGATGCCGTGCCGAAAGAGGCACACGCCGGGGGGACTCCGTTCGCTGCGCTCACTCCGGCCCCTCCCATTGTCTCCTGCGTCCCTGCGGGACTTGTATCCAACGGGCCCCTCTTTTAGATTTGCACCATGATTTCAATATGGAATCGTGGTGCTCTTTTGTTGTATCTTTGACATTGAGTTGAGAGTGGTGAACTAAGGGCCCCGTTAGACAAGTATCCAGAGGGGGTATGAGACTCACTCTCAACTCATATGTTTAACGAAAAAGGTTAACCAGAAAGAGGGTTGAGCTTCTCCTAAGGGATAATGATTTATCTACTATGGATATCTCTATCCCCTCTTTCTCCATATTGAAATGACCATTTAGAATCGTAGACCGCTCAGTCTAATAAAAGTATTGGACAAGTCAACATGATGGTTAACCGAAATAAAGCACAACAAATTTATGCATTTTTCTTTTTTTATTGGAGTAGATATCTCCAAAGCGTCACTGGATGTTGCGATTTATCCGGCGATAGACAAAGAAAGTGACTTCATTCACATTGAGAACACGTCAAAAGGTTTACGTGAAATGATGTCCTGGTTAAGAAAACGCGGTGTGAGGCCAAAAGAAATGGTTATATGCGCAGAGCATACCGGCGTATATACGAACCAGCTCATTGACTTTGCTTACAAAAAGGGACTTGCCCTAAGTTTGAACTCGCCATTAGATATTAAGAGATCAATGGGCCTGGCTCGAGGGAAGAATGATGTGATCGATTCAGCACGCATCGCAGAGTATGCATACACCAGAAGGGAAAAACTACGGCTTTATGAAAAACCCTGCAAGAACATAATGACACTACAGTATCTTCTGACAGAGAGACGGCAATATATGCGACAAAGGACAGCCTTGCTCAACTTTAAAAGTTCGCTAGTTGAATATGAAACTGCATCAGCCCGGCACAGAAATGAATCAGCAATTACCGGCCTTGACAAACTTATAAAGAAAACAGAAGATCAAATGATATCAATCGTTTACGATAGCCCAGAACTGAAGCACAACTACGATTTGATTACCAGTGTTATGGGTATAGGATTGATAAACGCTTTGAATACAATCGTATACACAAATAACTTCAGGTCCTTTGACTCGCCAAGAAAGTATGCCTGCTATATTGGAGTTGCGCCTTTTGACCACACCTCCGGTACCAGCGTGAGGGGTAAAACTCAAGTATCAAAGCTCTGTAGAACTCAACAAAAGTCGGAACTAACTATGGCAGCTCGGAGTGCCATTATTCATGATCCGGGCTTGAGAAAGTACTATCTGCGGAAGATGAGGGAGAAGGGAGGGTCTCACGAGATGCATGGCGTAGTACTCAACGCAGTTAAGTTCAAACTTATCCTACGGATGTTCGCGGTTATCAAATCTGGGATCCCGTATAAAATCTTAAATTACTAAAACACAATCGGTTGAACTATTAAATACATTAGTGCCAGATTGCAGGAGATGCAACAAGTTAGAGTAATAGACATTGGTCTAATCAAAGTAATAGTATCGCTCCATCTCTGTTCTCTGGTCACCTCATAAGACAACCGAAGTACAAACATAGCATAGCCGAACGCGAGGAGACTCTTTCCCGGAACTCCCCGTGAGTCCCAATATATGTTTGTCTGAAACATCGAGGGGTCATAAAAAAGTGAAAATATATTTGGAAAAGTCTTAGAATACCCCCTGCCCTTGTCCGGGGGTGGACAAGCCACCCCGGCGTGTGTCTCTTCCCGGCCCTGTCAATCAGCGGCACCGCTCGCTGCACAGGACCTCCGCACATCCCCCTTTTTCGTCAATTCGCTCCGGTGCATCCCAAAACGGCGGGTCAGTGCGCTCAGTTAAAGCACAGTTTTGCCATTTTATATAGGGTCAGCGTGCTTTAACGGGGTAAAATCAGGGCTCTAAAGCACGAAAAACGACGTGGAAGGCCGAAAGTGTGCTTTAACCACATAACGGGACGTCCCGCGTAACAATCCGGCGCTAAAGCGTTACCCGCCGCGTCCTCCAGGACCTCGCGTGTTACGCTGGGGCCGTTTTCCGTTACCGTCCATGTCCCAAAGCGCCGAAATTTTCGTACCTTTGTGCCATGTTGTATCTCCCGAAGCACTACAAGGATCTGCTGGGCGGCCCCGAGCAGACGGAAAAGGCCATCAAGGCCGTTAAGGACATGTTCCAGGTGAACCTGAGCGCTCAGCTTGCGCTCCTGCGTGTGACAGCCCCGATGATCGTTCCCTCCGGGCAGGGCTTGAACGACGACCTCAATGGTGTGGAACGTCCCGTGCGCTTCCCCGTGAAGAGTATGGCCGATGCCTCCGCGGAGGTAGTGCACTCCCTGGCCAAGTGGAAGCGTCTGAAACTGGCCGAACTGGGCGTGGAGCCCGGCCGGGGCATCTACACGGATATGAATGCCTTGAGGCCCGACGAAGACCTGGACAACATCCACTCCATCTACGTGGACCAGTGGGACTGGGAGAAAGTGATGCTGCCTTCGGAGCGCACGACGGAGTTCCTGCACAAAACCGTCCGCCGCATTTATGAGGCGGTAAAGGTGACGGAAAACAAGCTCTATGTAGAGTTCCCGCAGATTGCGCCGATGCTCCCGGAAGATATCTATTTCACAACGGCCGAAGAGCTCCTGCAGCGATATCCGGGGTTGGATGCCAAAGCGCGTGAAAACGCCATTACAAAGGAGTACGGGGCTGTTTTCATTCAGGGAATCGGCGGCAAACTATCAAACGGCGAGCCCCACGACGGCCGCGCCGCAGACTACGACGACTGGTCTCTCAACGGGGACATTCTTCTCTGGAATCCGGTGCTGGAAAGCGCCTTCGAAATCTCCTCGATGGGTATTCGCGTAGATGCCGAAACGCTCCATAAGCAACTGGCGGAACGCGGCCAGCTGGACAAGGAACAACTCTACTTCCATCGGCTTTTACTGGACGGCAAACTGCCCCAGACCATCGGCGGCGGCATCGGCCAGTCCCGCCTGTGTATGTTCCTCCTCCGCAAGGCCCACATCGGCGAAATCCAGTCCTCCGTCTGGCCTGCCG